>Ga0079226_10000715_pt1 | contig 24157 bp, 39 predicted proteins | sample Poulit2014_FD_76345 | JGI IMG/M metagenome (GOLD analysis project Ga0079226, IMG submission 76345) | Agricultural soil microbial communities from Georgia to study Nitrogen management - Poultry litter 2014 | ecosystem: Environmental > Terrestrial > Soil > Agricultural land | place: USA: Georgia...
TGCTTTTGATAATTGATCAATGGGCTCTGCAAGATTCATATCGGCAAAGCGTTCAAGCACGCTCATGAGTTTCGACATTGACTCTGAAAAGTTACGCGAACGATCAAGCGCCACACGTTCAACATTCACCCCGTCACTATTACGAATCGACTTGAAAATATCCTCTTGATTGGCGGTACTCATTATGGTCTTAGCACCGCCTTTGCTGAACCTGCCAATTAGTGTTCCGTATTGATCATGCCAAAGATTACCTGATATCTGTCCATTTTTCGTATCTTCAGAAATAACATCAATAATTGGCTGTAAGCTTTTTAATACTAATTGACCTTCTTTCTCTTCAAAGACATCACTTCCTACTCTCCGTTTTAAAAATTGCCTATTATCTTCTAGATCACTGATCAAATCTTTGAAATTACTGACCGCTTCCGACACATTTTGTGTGTCGTTACTCTGCATCTGTAGAAACGTCATAATATCTGCAATCATACTTTCAGTAACAGGGCCCCTCCAATCTTTCAGTACTTCATACACCCCATCGATCAGCTCACCACCATTGAACCGTCCATTTTTGTTCTGCCCAATATTTGCCGCAGAATCGATCACTGCTTGCGGATTTTGGATATTATTTTTAGTTACCATCCAATCAAAGTCAGCTGCCTCTTTACCACTCATGCCTAAGCCAGCCATCGCAATCGCACCAATCCGCGCCTTATCTTCCAGTTCTTCATACGTTTGCACCCCTCGCGCCACCTCATCAATATATTGGCTAAAGGCCTGTTTATTGACGCCATATTGCAATTGGATATCAAAGAGCAACTGCTTATAACGTTCCATCTCTTTAGTGGAAAGATTCGTACGACGTTGCAACTCTCGTAAGCCGTCGTTATATTCCCACACCATCTTCATGGTTTGCGCACCACCATAGGCAGCCGCGATGTTTTTAGCATATCCAATCAGTGCGTTGCTTTGGCCTTTAAGTGATGCAGTCGTATGTTTGTATTGCGCATTCACGCGGTGAGAGTTACGAATTAAGCGCTGAGACATACTATCGACATTACGCGTAATATCTCGAGTCCCACTTGTTACTTTTTTGTCATCAAGATCGACCACAATCGATGCTTTCATTTCGTTATTAGTCATCATTTTCCCGTCCCTTTAAATAATCAAATACGCAAGCGTTTGCGCATTTGAAGCTTGAGGTAAAAAAGGCGCTACAGGAGCGCCTTTAGATATTCACTCTGAAGGATAAGCTCGCTTCGAGTGAGATGATAGCCATCACGTGATGCTTTAGCAGAGACAAGCGTTGCAATCCCCTCTAACGCAGAGCGCTCACGCATTATGGCTTTCCCAGTTTTTTTGCCTCGTCGAGCCGTTTTTGCAAAATAGCATTATCCATTCCTTGCCACTCTTCATGCTTTGCGTAGAGAAGCTCCAAATCCTTTGATGTCATCTTACCCATCACCGCTAAACTCAAGCCATCAATCTCGCCAACCCGGCGAACCGATAGACGAACAATCTCGCGGGATAACTTCGTTGGGCTCACGATTAACTCATAGCCATCAGCCGTTTTACGCACCTCTTCAGAGCGGTCTTGCGCATTAAAGATTTCACCGGCGGTAAGGGCTTTAAATTCCACCTGCTTTTGGTAAGTGGTCTCGCCATCTATTTCAAGCGCAATACCGTCGAACAACTCAAATGTATACTTAGACTGATTCATCATTTCTCCTATGCAATTCTTTGGGCTTTTTTCGCTTTATATTCAAGCGTAATGCCTTGACCATTAAACGAAATTGGGGTGGTATTCCACGCATTAGCAAGTAGATAGATTTGCCCTGTATCGAGTTCTACTTCAATGGTGACATCTGTCTGATTATTGATTCCTTCAAAATCAGTCTCATAGTTAGCTGGGACTTGCACCGAGATCATCGCGCCAACGGCTGTCTCGGTATAGCCGTAAAGCTCCTTACCTGTCACGTCATCACGCTGCATGCCGTGGTGAGTAAAAGTCCCCCCTTCAAGGGTTGGGTATTCGTGACCATTACTGCGAATGGTCACATGCTTAGCAAAATGCATTGGGTTTCTAGCCATGTTTACTCCTTACAGGATAAATTGGGTGGTTTCAGCGTAGACCATGAATTGATTGACAAGGTCAGGCTTACTGAGTACATCGATGCGATTACGATCATTCTGATTACGCTCGACAATGAGGCTCTCTTGAAAATGCGCCATATTCTCAAAGAGTCCCGCCCATTCAAGCTCACCATATAGAGCGATCAACTCGGCACGGATTGTTTTCGGTTTCACCACCGCTTGCCCCGGTGAAATATTCGCATCATCATCTGCAAGCTTATGCCGTGGGTATTTCTGTGTAATCCGTGTTCTCACGGCATAGCGCCAATACGAGAGCGTATGCGGTGTCATGACATCGAGATAAGAAGGATCAGGTAGACCAAAAGAGTTGGTGCGATACATGGTAATCACTCGCTCAAGTTGAACTTCACCGCCATCATTCACGGTTACCGTGCTAATGCCATCATGCAATAAGAGATTACGTTCATTGCGCTCAAAGCGATCTTCCACCGTCGGGGCAATAACCCCTTTTAGTACTAAGGTCTGAAGTGGTCGAGCCGGATCGATCGCAATGTATTTTGAGACAACCGCACCAAAAGCCGCGGCAATGACATAGCTTGGCGTTGGGCTACCGTAAAGCCCTAAACACGAGAGCACATGATCATTACGTTCAACTCCAAATTCAGAGAGCTCACCGAAGGTGCCACTCTTAGCCATATAGGCCATGCCGTCAATTTGTTGCATCGGCCCCCATCGGAGCATCAGCTCATCACGTAGGGCATTGACGCTATTGGCATCCGTAAAGGGCATAATGATATGTTGATACCAATCCTGTCCGAGTGCCACGACTGCATCGGCAAGATCAGGATTGCCCGCACCTTGACTCATCTTTGTAATCTTAAGATCAATGCCTTGTGGGAATTGTTCGCCAGTGTGGTAGTTGGTCAGGATGGTGATCTCATTTCCGGTCTCACCGCTCCAACGAGCAGTCAGCTCAACAGATTTATCATTGACCGCTGCTATGACCGGCAATGTCGCTTCATTGATCGCATTTGCAATCAAGGTATTTACTTTGGTGCTATCAGCACCTTGTGGTACCACAACTTGTAGATGAATGCCGGCAATATAGAGATGAATGACACCGCCATGAAGGGCCTCACCAATTACCTCAATAGCACCTTTTGCTGGGCTTCCCACTGCTTCAAGCGGTAGGGCATAAACGTTTCCTTCAGCATTATTAGCAAAGAACGCTTTTGCCATAAAATGCCCCATCGAGCCATTTCCAAACGCGGCAATCGCGGCATTCTCATTTTGAATACGGGTAACGTCTCCCGCTGTTGCGGTGCCATTGTCATTCTTCAGAGAGATCAATAACACCTTATGAAGTGGTGCTGGTGTACCACTCACCGCGCCACTATTATCAAACTCCACATAGACAAGCGGTGTGCGGATATTGTTAGGAATACTATTATGTGAGATTGCCATGCTTATTCTCCTTTAGTCGTTGATTTGCGAGCAGGCTTTGCTTCTACCACGTCGCCTTGCTTAATGCGCTTGAGCCAGAAGCCATTTTTTGGTTTAAGCTCCCCGATTTCAGAAAGAATCTCTTTCGTTTCTGGATCTCTTACGCTGCGTCCAGTTACAGCTTTCACAAAAATCTTATTCATGTTTGTCTCCTGATAATGGTTCATTGGGCTTTGCAAGCGTTTCGATTAACGTCACATCACCGCCCACCACTTTTTCAAAATATGTTAAGAAGTCATCGATAGAGTCATCACCCTGAAAGATCGGGAACATCTCTTGCTCAAACGTGATGCCATACAGGGTAAAGCCGTAGCCTTTGGGGATGTTGTGCCAAAGGTTTTCACTCTTAATGTGCCTTAGTGGACCGCCAATTTCGCCCGCTTCATTTGAGAGCTTTTTACCATCGAGCTTATGCTCAATCCACTCGATAATATGCGTTGCAAGCTCCCGCTCTCTGTCTGTCTGCTTCGCGTTATTGACTCGCATAAAGAGCAGGATTGACCAGGTATGTGTCTTCTCATTGAGCCTGTTAGCACGATTCCCAAGCCACGTCACAAAGAGTGACGGCGTTGCTTGGATATGGGTTCGAACATCTGAATCTGTCCAAAGCCCATCAAAAGGGAGCACCTTGCGGACCACTTTCTTAAACTCGTCCTCAAGCCACTCAACGAGCGCTCGCTGCATAATCGTTACGGCAGAATCTTGCATTAGATAAACCCCTTAGCGTCCTTACGCCCCCAAACAGTGCCCCCAGATTGAACGATTGCACTCATCTCATTGAGTTCAGGCAATTCATCATTCTCATCCAGTCCCAACGTTGTTTCGCCATTTTTGAGTGCTTCCAACCGCTCAATCGAGCGCTCATAATCCTTGACGGCAGCTTTAGTACGTTCGCCTTTCTCCATGTAATAGCGCGCAATATGGCTGGCAATCTGCACTAATTGGGGGCTTGTTGCTGTGAGTGGCAACTTATAGCGTGCCGAAATATATTCATCAATCTCGGCACTTGCTTGCTTAAGCGCTAACTCAACCGCCTTTTCATTGATCGTATCTCGATCTTTTTCATCACGATAGGAGATATCGATAATGTCTTGCTTCTCGTAACGCTCAAGCAGATCAGCAAGTGTCGCGTAAGGTTTACTTATCATGACGTTCTACCGCATCAATCTGAATGTATGGGTCATTACGCAACAGATCAAAAAGGACTTTGTTCACCGTAATCACTCGGTACTGAAGGGTAAAATCATGCCCACCACGAATTCGGCTGGAGATCCCACAATTGGGTTTTACGCGAGCGCGGATCGTCATGTTGTCACGACCGTTCCACTCAAGTACTGTTTCTTCAGGTGCTTGTGATGGATGACCGATTACTTCACGGTAAGCTAGGGCTTCTAGCTCTGCATTTCTATGCTTAAGTGCTGCATTCTCTTTTTCAAGAGCATCAACACGATCAACGGACAATTCCACTTGGCCAGCGAAAAGATCATCAAATGCAACCTCTCCGGCTTTGAGCGATCCATCTTCTTGACGGATCTCAACGGCAACCATCTGATTCGGGATTATAAACACGCCATTTCCTAGTTCCAACTCTTCACTATCCGCTGGAGACGCCAGCGCCACATTCTCCGCACTTTCCGGATCTGTAACTTTCGTAGTTTCCGCATAAATTAACTCTGATAAATCCGCTTTAGTCGCACGCGACTTATATTCAAGACCGAGTGCATTGGCTTTCTCTCGGAGCTCTTCAGCACTCAATTCCATTAATTCTTCGATAGACATTTATTTCTCCTTATTTTCTACGGCTGCGCGAACCATACAATCTTTAGCTTCTAATAGCTTACGAAGACCAGCACTTTTTTCATCACTATCTGGTAAAGTCTTATCGAGTTCTAATGCAACATCACAAATTGGCGCACTAATAGCCTGTAAATGAAGGGGCAAGTGCTTATAAGTAAAAAACTTTCTCATTATTTACTCCTTAAAGTGGGCGCTCTCGTTGCAAGAGCGCTCCATTACATATTCATCAGGATTAAAGGTAGTCGTAGACCATCAGTTCTAATCGACCTTTAAGCTCGTTGCTCGATGCCGCATCTAATTCGCGCTCGAGTAAACGCGTTGCCTCTTTTTCAAGCTCAGGCGGTACCACTAAGATCGTCGGTTTAATGCCGAGCTTCTTCCCACCATCACCTTCAATTGCACGCATCTTTTGGATCACATCCCAAAGGTTATCGGCATTGAGTTCTGCTTTACTCATGTGGGCCATCTGCCAGAATCCGAAGCCAACATTGCAACGGACACGGGTACCGTAACGGAACTGGTCATAGGTAAAGACGTTTTCATCATCCACTTTATCCATCGCAGTGAGTTCAACCGCATCACGTTCTTGGAAAATGAGTGGTTTGATTGCACGAGAGCAATCAAGCACATACCAACCGGGGCCTTCACCCACGGTGATATTGCTCACTTTATTGGCCGTCCCTGTTCCATCGTGTTTACTATTTACAGGATGCTCAGCATCAAAGAAGTTCTGCCCGTCGTAACACGGTGTTTTATCGCCCGCCGCAAGAAGCTCCCCGACTAATTGATCCGGGAATACTGCTGCACTTCGTCCAAGCTCTTCAAAAAGTGGGCCATAGATGCCGACGTTATCGTCGTCAATATCGACACGATCAACACCGATAGTGCTCTCGAACTTTTTATTAACGATGTTATAACCGCTGTTGGTAATATCCTGAATCACACGAGCACCCACCCATTCGCGTAGTGCCGGCATATTGCCAAGCCATCCGTATGTCGTGCTGGATGTATTCGACTTCGTACGAGTCGCTAACTTCAAATATTGTGATTCTGCTTGTGATAAACCATTTTGGAATGATTTATCAAACCCCACATTTAGCGCCTTAATTAGCGCATGACTAATTGCTGCCATATTTAAGCTCCTTCTTGTTCAAGTAAGATCTTTAAGTATTCCGCTTCATCGATGCCAAGCATACGTGCGGCCTCTTTCTCCTCTTCAGTGAGTTCTGTTTTCACAGCATCTACCGCCGCGTCGACTACTTGTGATTCATCGGAGAGTGCTGCAATGGGCGCACGTGCATTAATCGTGGCAGAGAGCGCCGCAATCCCGTATTGACTTCCAAGCGCCTTTAAGTTCGCAATCTCCGATTGCATTACTCGGCCAGTTTTACGCCCCTTCTCGATAATGCTGTTAATTTGAGAGGCATTGCTTTTATTGGATAGCGCCGCGATCTGCTTATACGCATCATTGAGCGCTTCACGCGGTGCCCATTTAAGCGGATCAACCTGTTTTGCACGGAGATCGGCAATCGTCTCTTCAGCGGTTGCCTCTTTAGCTAATAGTTGATTGATTTTCTCAAGTGCTTGGTCAGTGACTTCAGCAATGGTTTCTTCGGTGGCTTCTAAACCAAGCGCGGCAAGAAGCTTCAGTAAATACTCGTTCATAGAGTCTCCTGTTGTGGGTAAGTCAGTAAAAGAATTGGATAGTGCAGCGAGTTGATTGAGTGCTGCAAGGTTAGTAAGGCCTTTAAGGTTGGTTAAGGCAGGATCATTGGTGAGCGCAACATTCATCAAAAGGTCAGGCTTGCCCGATTCATCATAAGTAAATGTGGCACTTAAACCGGTGTACTCTTCATCATCAACCATTTGCTTGGCACGCTTAGTCCAGCGAGGTTTGACCCAAAGGCCATCCTTTTGCCACTTGATATCATCTGGATAGATCCAAGCCGCCGCAGGAACAGGTTCTGGCTGTTCACCATTTTGGGATTTAAGTGCTGCAAAAAGCCAAGCATGCTCATAATCGACCATGATCTTGCCCTTAGCATTCACTTGGTTGATTAAACGATCCGCCACTGATTGATCCATAAACCAGCCTTTTTTAAGGTTTGGTTCATGGGGGCGACCATCTTGCGCACGAAAATAACCCGCAGGGAGAACCTGTCTCCAGCCATCCTCTTGTGCAAGCGCCGTATGTAGAAATGCAATTTTGCGTGACATAAAAAAAGCCCTGTATTGAATACAGAGCTATTGTGGAATGCAGAGAGGGTAAACGTGGATTATAACGTTTTAAAGCTTATTGCATTTAAGCGCTTGAATTTAAAAAAACTTATCTCCATCTTATATTTAAGAGGCTAATTAGGCTTCTTTTTTATTAACTTTTCACCAAGGGAGGTGAAGCATGGCTTTAGCTAAATATAAAATAACATTACTAAATGAGTTTGAGGCACGCAATGATGATTGGACTTACGCCGATTTTGAAAACAGACTCGGAGAGCTCAGAAAAGGCACATCCTATCATGATGCAAAATCTACCATTTCCGATGCACATAAGGAAGGGAAATGGCCTAAGACGGTAAAAAGATACCTTATTAGCAACCGAAAAACTATGGGTAGCTGGGTAGATATAGCACACAATATTTTGGGCTCTCTACCTGAAGCACAAAGGGAGGAGTGGATCAAAGAAGCAAATCAGGCAGAATAACTCCCTCTAGCAGTCTTTATAAAGCATAAAATACGCATTTAAAACCTTTTCACCGAGACTTTATCACCCATAAATCTTTCGGCGCTTAAAACGGCTCTAAATGCGTTTTTTTACATCTACTCAAAAGCCGTCTGATAATGGCGATTGATCGCATCTAAAATTTCATCTTCCGCTATCTCATCAATCCCTAAGAAGCGCCTTTGCGGAATGCCACCTTCTTCATACCCTAAGTTATGCGCTGCGGCATAAACCATATTGGAGCCAGCCACGGCTTCCTTCTCTGAACTCTCCGATTGGATCTTATTAAGCAAGCCATGCTTCTCAAGAATCTTACTGCTGTAGCCCTCGGCGGCCTTCTTGGCGGCATAGGCTTCGCTGAGCGGTTGCCAGGGCAATCCAGTTATCGGGTCTCGCTCATCTTCAAAGGCTTGATCGGCAGAAGCCACTAATACTTGCGCAATCTCTGCCATCAATGGCGCGGTATCCCCAGTAAGATTTTGTAGTGCTTCATCAATCGCTTTGGTGTTGACTCGAATCTTAAACATTGAGCTTCTTCCTTAAGGCTTCTTGGATTGCGCTACTCTTCACTTGTTGAATCCCCTCGATGATCAAAGAGCCATCGTCATCGATTGCCGGTGTTGTCCTTGCGCCATTACTCTCAATCACGCGGATAGAAGGGTCGTTCTTTAGCATCTCTTGAAAGCGCCGATCGCTTACCGCTCGCACACGGCCTCGGCAACCAAACTCAAATTGACCATTAAGATATGGTGGATAGTTATTATCCCACCACGGGTCATCTGCTCGTGCTGCAATCTTGTGCACAGCAACATGACTTGGACGCGTTCGCTCATCAATCACTTCAATCCGAATCCACCACGGTTGATTGTTAACATTCGCCTTTTGCGCTTGATAACGGCCTACATTAAACGCGGTCTGCATTGATCCACGCATCATCTGCTTTAAGCGATATGCCGGAAGATCTTCGCTATATAATCCCATCTTGCTAAGAGTTGGACGAACCTCTTTGATAAATGCATCGGCAGGCTTTCCCGCCTCAATAGCGGTTAATATCTCGTGGTAGATCTTATCTACAATCCTGGCATTATGAATATTTGAGACCGTAAAAGCTTTCTGCCTTGCACGCATTAATGCCTGCTCCACAAATTCATCGGAGACTTTTACCCCTAACTTTGTAAAATACTCAATCGCTCTTGTGGGCGTTAACTTAAGCGCATAGGCAATATTGACCTTATTCACAGGATTACTCGTTGGCATTCGCGCCTCCTAAGACTTCAGCGATAAAGATCGCTTGCGTTAGCATCGCTTCCATTGCTTTGTTATCGAGTTCGGCATAAAGTTCCGGGATTAAATCTTTCGCATATTCAAGACCACCCGCGCGGATGGCATCGACAATTGGCTCAAGAATCGGATCGATTGCTCGGTTGAATTGTTCAGTGGAAAAACTATTGACCCCATCATCAATTTTATTTTGTGTCGGTGTAAAGCGAGTTTCACCGCGTTGATTAGAAAGCCCCACAAAGTTCACATCCCCTAGAGATGAGTAAGCATCATAAGCAGGCGCTTCGGGCTTAGATAGGATCTCTTCATCTTCCGTCGCTTCCGGAATCTGTAATTTATCGTGCGCCCATGACTTAGGAATCCGTAACCCCATATCCACAAAGGCCGGCAATGCTTGCGCATAATAGGCGAGATCTTCTGGCTCGGAGGTATCAATCTCAAAGCGAGGATAACGCGTCGGACGGCTGTAACTCTTCGCATTCATCGCCCAAAGAGGGACAATTAGATCGCGAGTAATCGTAGGCTCAAGCATCGCAATATCACTATGCATGATCTCTTTACGACCACCATCATGGACATTACCAAGGGCATTTGTAGAGGTGACTCCATCCGCTTGACTCGTCAATGTTCCACCAAGAATAATCTTACTAATGAGCTTTTCTGCCCAATCGATCACCGATAAGAACTCTCCTGATGCGCCCATTGCTGCCTGCTGGAATTCTATCGCCATCCCTTGCGGAATGATACCGCCGGCATTATGTCCAATCGACATAATCGCATTTAGGAGCGTTGATTTCTCTTTATCCGTTGCGCCACTTGGATATCTCCCAAGGCGCATCGGAATGCCGTAGATCTCCAAGAACTCAAGCATATCGCGGATAGGATAGCTCGCAAAGATGAACGGCCAAGCGAGGACATTAGTCAGGGTTGTTTCACCCAAGTATCCACTCATAGCTGGCGCTCGATGAAAAATCCAGCCAAACTTCCGAAGAGGCAACCCCGACATTGACCCATCGGCAATGCGTAACTCATTACGATTCTTCTCAGCGGGCATAAACATGCTTTGGGGGCGCCATGTAATGTTACTTGGGAAGATCATGCTTCCTTCGGTATTCCATTTAATCTCTTGGCAACTAAAGCCTTTTAAAATTCCATCACAAGCATCAAACAATACTTGATTCATCCATGGGGCATCCTTTAATGCCTCTTCAATCATCTCTGTATCCCGTGCTTCTTCAGGCGTCGCATTAAGCGGGGGCTTTAAGCTCCAATCAAGAAGTGTGATCGAACGTTTACGTTTACTCATCTCCGCAAAGATATGCCCATTCTTAGTTTCGAGCTCATGCCCAAGATCACTAATCGCAGTGAGATCACCACCATGCGCACTCTGCACCAGTGCCGCAAGCTTCTTCGGTGTTAAACCACTTGCAACAGGATCAGGCGCACTTTGCGCCACTCTTGAGAGTTGCTCAGACATCTCTGTCTGCATCTCCCCGACGATGGGGCGTCCCCATTGATCTACAATCATTCCCATTACCAACATCCTCTATCTTTTATGTCATGTATTCCGTCATCATCGAAGCTATCGGTTAAGGCAGTAAATTCAATGACACCGCCTTCCATGTAGCTCGCTCGCACCGCTAAAAAAGCCGCAACAGCGCCATCACCATGTCGATTCCCGCCACGAGCAGATTTAGTTGTTCCTTTCTCAATTTTAGGAATCCCCCCAATATTCTGAATCTTACGGTGATCTTGGATGATCTCCTCATCTTTCGGAATCTCGATATAACCACTTTCAAACAACGATTTAAAAGGCGGCATCCACTCTTGGTAATACTTGTTAGAGAGCATTACTGCATCCACCATGTTTGCGCCATAACTCAATGTCGCTTGCTCACCTAAATACCCGCCATTCCCTGTTGAGTCTAGTGCCATCCCCACAACCCTTGGAGTCATTGCCACAACCGCTTTAAAGATCTGCTCTTGTTGCTTATATGGCATGTTTTTCAGCTCAACCATGCGCCGAATCATGCGTGTGGTATCGCTCTTAATCGCACAGATCGCAATCACTGTTAAGTCACCAGAGCGGGCAAAGTCCTCTCCAATCGAATGACGGTCATCCTCATCGAGCATCGACAAGAAAGGCGTTAGTGTCTCTTTAATCCATGCCTCGGCTTCGCGAGCTTGCTCTTCTACAGATAGCGTCATAAACGTTTCAGGCGCCGTAAAGCGAATCACTTTATGTTCTTCACGTGCAGCACGGGTTAAGAGGTGATAAGGAATATAAGCGCCGGATGAATGCTTCGGTACACAATCATATTCTTCTAAAGCATCTTCTTTGGTGGCCGTTGAGTTTCGGAGATTCTCTTTCCACTCAATCTCTTTTTGGATGGACCACTCTTGCCCCGTTGTTTGGCAAATACGCTTATACAATCCTTCTCGGCAAGCATCATCAAGCGTAATGCGATGAATCTGCCATCCCTTACGCTGACCTTTGCGAGTCTCTTCAATCAGCTGATTAAAGAGGCTCTCAACGCCGTTGTGGGTCGAGATCAATCTAATCTTTGCACCCCACATTGTGAGCGCCAATGCCGCTTTCAAGACTTCATCCAGTCTTTCGTGGAAAGCTGCCTCATCAACGGTTACATTCCCCTGAAGTCCGCGCAGGTTACGGGGGTTACTAGAGAGTGCTTGCACCTTAAAGCCTGAAGCGAAGTAAATCACGAAGGTGAGAATATCTTTATCCTCATCATTGAAGATCTCTTCTCTTATTTCGCCAGCCGCCTCATTAAAGATGTTGGCCCACATTGCGGCCGCATCAATAAATTCCCGCGCCATCTCTTTGGTGGAACCCACGTAAAAATGATTCCGCCCACCGGCACTTTTAGCACTCGCGGCGGTCAATACGGCGTCTGCCGCTTCTGCCCAAGTGAGACCTGTACGGCGAGATTTCTCAGCGATCTTTACGATGGATTGATCATTAATCCAACGCTTTTGGTAAGGGAGTAATACATCATTGGGATCGTACATTATGCGATTCCTAAAATCTTATTCTTAAAGAGCTGAACGGTCTCATCTGTAAGCCCTTCAGCCTTACCAATAATCTCAATCTCTTTGGAGGCTTCCTCCGCAAAGGCTTTCCGTGCTTCAATGATTCGCTTCTGGCTTGTTGCCGCTGCTCCTTCGAGCCTTGCCATTGAGAGGGTAAGATTGCGCAGATCTTCAGATTTAATCTCATCATTTTGTGATAGTTTCATCGTGATATTGAACACAATGGAGCGAAGCATCTCGATAGAGATCATTGATACATCTGATTCAGCACTAGAGCCGAGAGTTTCTGCCCATTGCTTACTAATCTCGCGGGCTTCTTTAATCTGTTTACCCACCGTTTCCATCTGCGCGGCATAACGATTAAGCCCAGAACGACTGAGCTTTGCATCCTCATCAAGACCATGTTCTTCAATCAACTCATTAATGGCGTCCAACACCTCAAGTTGAGTGTTGCTCTTATCGCGCAATAACTGATGAAGTTCATCCTTGAGCTTCTCTGGCAGTAAATCAACTTTTGAAGCTCTGCCACGAGTAATACGACTCATAGCTCTCCTGCCTTTGGACGGCGTACTCCACTAACTTCTTCACGTCCTTCCGCGACATCTTGGCCTTTCTGGGTTAACTTCGCTTTGGTAAAGGGACCGATTTTCGAGAGCTCCACAAGACCCATTCCCTCAAGCCATAAAAGATGTTCCTCTAAATCATGACTAGATACACGATGTCCATAGGCATCTAGCGCAGTTTTAATCATGTTTGCATTCCCATCAAACCCCATGTGTACAAGGGACAATAGAATTAGATAACGCTGATCTTTTTGTAATATCTCTTTAAATGCACTCATTCCTTTTTCCCTTTGTTTAGCTCTTTTTGCACCAATAAATCAACATTCTTTTTAAGCCATACCATATCCGCACTAATGCCCGACATCGTACGATTTAACTCATTAAACTCATGACTGGAAGGGAGGGCTTTCACCTCTCCTTCTAAGGTTGTAATTCGCCGTTTCTCAACATCCAGCTCACTTTTGTTGGCAAACGTTTTGCCGAGCGCATACCAAAAAGCGGGAAAAATAAACCCATTAATAAGAACAACCCAATACTTCTCTAAGAACTCCATTACTGTCATAGATGCTTCTCCCACAATGCTTGGCAATCAATACACAAAACAGCATTTGGAAGTGCTTCTATGCGTCTTGTCGGGATAGGCTCATCACATTCAGCACACAATTGCACTTGCACGCCATCAATTTCCTCAAAAACAGCACTAAATGCAGGTCTTTTCTTCAAAGCTTTTTCAAGTGCAAGCGCTCTATGCCACTCTGCTAATTCGTTGGCGCGGTCGATGATGTCACTCATTGCAAATCTCCTTTCTCACTCTCCACTGGATCAGGATTTCTTGCTGGGTCTCCATCGTGTCGAATTCGCTCCCCGTAACGCGAGGAATCAACAGGCACCCGTGATCCACTTCCACGTAACGCACCGAGCTTGCGCAGCTCATCAAGAAGCTGCTCACGATCAAGACGAGCGATACTTTCATCAATTTGATCTTTAGATTTAATAACATTGATAATCTTAGTGGTGATTGCGCTCTCACGATCTGCCTCCTGTTGTAGCTCTTTATTTTTTTGGTTAAGCTGATCATTACTTCGCTTTAACAACGCAATAATTACGCCTAACAAGCCCATTGCAACGATATTAAGCATCATCGTATTCATTCTCACTCCTTAGCTGTGGTGCGCTCGGGCGATCAATGTCGCTCCGATAACTCTTTTGCTTCGTCTCAACAACCCCTTTGGTAACGGTTAAACCGCCCCCAACTGTCATCATTGTGATGAAAAAATAGAGTGCATCGGGGGTTCCTTTTATAATTGTGATAATGGTGACAACCCAACCAATCACGAGCGATAGCAGAGTAATGGTTTTTGTATTATCAAACCGAGCCTCCCGATCACTAAAGAGTTCTAGTAGTTTTTCTTTCATACCGTGACCTCTTTTTTACCGCCTTTTAACCACTCAATGAGGCGCTCCCAAAATGATTTTGGTTTTGTCTCTTTAGGCGGTTCAGGTAACACCAGCTCCGCATACTCTGTGGCGGCATCGAAGCTCGGACAGGCCTTATTGGCAAACTCACAATGCCCATGAATCGTGGCATCTGGATAACGTCCTTTTAATTCGAGCAATAACTGGCGCAACGCTTTTTTCTGCTCTGGCGTACGGGTATCTTTAGGCGCTGTATTAGAGGCATTCATGCCACCGATGTAGCAGATACCAATGCTATATTTGTTATGACTTCTTACATGCGCGCCTACAACGGCCTCATCTCGCCCTTTATGGATAGACCCATCAAGATGAATCACATAGTGATAGCCAACCTCTCTCCACCCCTGTGCTTTATGCCATCGTTGAATGTCATCAATCGTGTTATTCCGCCCTTCAGGTGTTGCAGAGCAATGGACGATCAACTTATCGATCTTCCTTTTTGTTTGTCCCATTAAAAAACCCTCATAATTGAAGTTACGAGGGTATTATTGATTTTTCGATCGGTAGTAATGAATTATAAGATTTTAAACCAAGTCTAACGTTCCTTGGTTACGTTGTTGTCTTAGCTTACGCTGTTCTGCAATAATCTGATAGATGCGAGGTTCAGTTAAATCATACTTCATACAGAGCTCTTTGTGATTGCTTCCGTTAAAATCAGTATAGATTTGTTGATCTCGAACAAAAGAGCGAAAAGAGACCGCTTTTGGAAGATAGAGAATCTGCCCACCAAAATGCTCAGTCAAGAGTAATACAAGCTCCTCACCGGTTAATCTCTTATCTCTTTGTGCTTGATCGATGGTTGCAATTAGCTGCTCGCAAAGATCGGGCCATTTGTTGTTGTGCATCTTTATTCCTCATCACTCAATATGAGAAATATTACACCAAGCCAACTAAAGTGGCAAAAAATCGCTACTCTTTGTAATCTAAATAACAAGATACTTGTACATTTTTACCATTATTAAAGACTCCTGTTGATACAAAATAGGGATAGAAGGTTTTAGAATAAAAATCAAGTTCTCATCTAGGTAATTATTATGATCTTTTACGCGAGTTGAAAGCATATCTTTAGCCTTATTTGAATCAGTAGAATTGAGCAGTTTTTTAAAAGCAATATCGCAATAGTGAATTACGTCTTTTACATCCTCTGCAGTAGCATTCACATTAATTGATTTATCATTAAAAAAATAACTAACAGAGGTGTTTAGTGTCGATAACTTACATACGTTATTTTCGCAAGAAAAACCATTATCTATAAGATCTTTATCTGAAAGACGCGCACTAGCAAATATTAATAGGGATACAAATAGAATGTTAAGCTTAAAAATCTCTCGAGCCATGAACAACTTCTCCTATAATTTCAACATCTTCAGATGATAATATGGCTGGTGTTATTACTTCATCCTCATAAAAAGAGTTAGCACTTCTTAAAACCAAGTCGCCATTTAAGCGAGTTTCTATGTATTTAACTTTTAATTCATTTCTTACTCTAATAACAAATATCTTACCGCTTAATGGTGTATTTCTTGATCTATTTACAACTAAAAATTCTCCGTCTTGAATAATTGGGATCATGCTATCACCAACGGCTTTAACTACTATTAGATCATTCAGTTTGTAGCCATGATAATCTGCCCACTTCTTTCGGAAGGCATGATATTTTTTGCAATCTTCACCGTTTACCTGACGACCAAATCCAGCTGATACTTCAACGTCATATACGGGAACATATATATATTCATTATGTTGTATTGCTTCAGCCCATGAAGCTTTATGATTTTTATTGCCAGTTATTATGTAGTGAGTATCTATATTTATGGCTTCTAACTTAGATAAATGCACCGCATTTGGATGAGTTGACCCTTTTTCCCACTCCCATATGGTTCTTTTACCAACATCTAGGTAGTCGGCAAATTCCTGTTGTGTAAGGCCTTTTCTAATCCTCTCTTCTTTTATTCGGTCTCCGATACTCATTATCACCTCTGAATGTAGATATTTAAATCACTATTAATTTGACTATTGATTTTTATTGCCATAATATAGTCAGCAAGCAATAGAAGATGGCAGTTAAAGTCAACTTCATTGTAAGGCAACCTAAGCAAGCAACTATTTAAAGCAATCATTAGAGAGGATAATATGCGGAAAACAGAGATTTATCAACTTTTAAGGGCAAAAAAAATCACTACACCTATGATTGGAGCTTCCTTGGAAGTATCTCCACAGTCCATTAGGTCAGTGATTGCAAATGGAAAAGGCAGTAGAAGAATAGCTCAAGCGATCGCCGATATTTGCGACAAAGATTTATACGAGATATTTCCTTATTACCAATTATTGGATGCGGAAAAGTTCCAACAAGAAGAAAAACAGGCGGAATTAGATCGGAAATTAGCGAAATTCGCTTAGGAGGCGTAATGAATATCTCAAAATCCCAATTACGGCCTCTATTAATCATCGAGGCACTGAAGGGGAGAAGCTTCACGGGTATGAGTAACTCAGAGATAGCATCCAAAATTGGAGAAGATCGTAGCCAAGTCGCTAGAAGTTTACATGTACTCATTCACGCAGGCTTTGTTGAGCAGCTCCCGAATGAGCTCTATGCACTAAGCACCAAAGTTCTCAACATTGCAGCAAGCCACGCCAGAGAAGTTCAGGCGATCAACCAAAAATTAGCAGAAATAAATAGTTAGGAGAAAGAAAATGACGACAAGAACACTTATGCAAGAACAAGAAAAACTAGCTCAGTACTTCCACCAAGCTAGTAAGCGCAGAAATGGGAAGTTTATTTTGAGTCTTGATCAAGCGAGGGAGTTAGCGTCCCATAACTCTCTAGGTTTTCCTCATAACGCTCTAGTTTTTGGAGGGCGTCAGAATACTCTCGACGATCACGCGCACCCCGAAGTTGTTGCACCAACTGTTGGCACATCAACTTCGCATAAGGCTCAATTGGATGTTCCGTCCATCTTTTCTTCAACAAATCATTCTCCAAGCCACTCGGGTCAAAATTCAAGTGTATCTCCAAATAAGCAGTTAGATGAAGCCAAGCCTGAGATAAAGCATTTATTTGACCACGAAGTTCCAACATCTCGTCATTCTTCATAGTTAATCCTTTTAAACAAATTAATCGAAATTCAATTATTACAAATGGAGAAAGAAAATGTCAGATATCAGAACAGATCAGATAGATCTTATCTCAGGCAAGACTCAAGCAGAGATGCGCGAAGAGCGTATACATCAACTGACTGAAATACAGAAAGTATATGGGGATAATCTGCCCTATGATCGCGACCGTATTGTTAACGAAGTAAAGTTCATTATGAGCCAAACTGCTGAAGGAATGCTTCAAATGGGAAGAAGGCTAATTATCCTAAAAGAAAGAGAATCTCATGGTGATTTTATCAAGATACTTGAGAATGACTTAAGTATCCCCCCCAGATCAGCCCAAAGAATGATGCAGGCTTCTATTAAATTCTTAAGCTTAAAAAGTTCAAATGCGTCAGCGCTGGCGCATTTGGGAAAAGCTAAACTTTTTGATCTTATGAGTCAAGATGATGAAGAGCTAGAAGCCTTGGCAGAAGGCGGAACGGTGGCCGGCTTAACGCTTGATGAGATGGATAAAATGACAACTCGCGAGCTTAAAAAAGCCCTTAAAGAAGCCAAAGAAGATCAGGATGCGGTACGGAAGATCTCTTCAGATAAAGACAAGAAGATTAATGAGCTTGCTGAAAAGCTCGAAAAAGCTGAAGCAAAAAAGAAAAAAGAAGTAGAGAAAATCAAGCTTGAAGAGAGTGAGACTGACCGCCTTATAAAGTCTTACAAAATCACATTGGCGGATATTACTGCCGAGATATTGGCGAACAGCACTCGGCTTCAACAACTCTATACAAAAGCAGTCGATGAGGCGATGCCTGAGGGGTTTTTCCTTGAGATGGCGCACCAACTTCTCAATGTTAGAGAGGGGCTCGATATGATCGCAGAACAATTGCCAAGTGATGTGGGTGTGATTGATACGGGGTGGTTAGATGAAGACATTAACGCCTAAAGATCCAGCGTTCACCAAAACGCTTGGGCAGATATGCGAGATCATGCCACAAATGCGTTTTATCGCTAAAGAGATCTATATGATTCAGCAGTTTCCACAGGGAATTCGATTTTTAAACACCAAAGGCGAACAAGTTGCCGCATTGAGCGCAACAACGTTAGAGCAAAAAAAGGAGGCGTATGATGCAACCTTCAGAGATTGAGTATTTTCAAGATGTCGCACGCAGACTAAGCGAGGCAAAGTTCGGCGAAAAGACCCAGCTTGTTCAAGATGTAGCGAACACACTGGGGATCTCAACCACGCTTGTATATGAGAAGCTGGAGATGGTGGGTTATAAAACTAATCGTAAAACTAGATCTGACCGTGGTAATACTCATGTTGATCTCAGAGATGCACGGCTTATCTGCAATATGATGCATTCAAGTCGACGAAAAAATGAGAAGCGCCTTATGAGCTGTGAGCTGGCTATTGAGATCGCCTATAGCAATGGTCAGATTAAGCAAGCATATAACTCAACAACTGTTTTACGTGTCGCTAGAGAGCATGGCTTCCATCCCGATCAGTTAGCCGCACCTACGCCACACATTACCATGAGATCACTGCATCCAAACCATGTTTGGCAGGTAGATGCTTCGATTGGCGTTCTCTTTTATCTGCCGGAAGGTGGTGTTGAATTCTTCGATGAAACAAAGCATTACAAAAACAAGCCTGAAAATATGGATAAGGTGCGCAATCACTTATGTATTCGTTATGCGGTAGTTGATCATTATTCTGGTGCGTTTTATCACAAATATTATGCGGCATCTGGAGAGAACCAGGAGATCTTCTTTGATGTATTGGTGAATGCGTTTACCCAAAGAGAACGTGAAGATTTTTACGGTATTCCACAAATGCTTGTCATGAATAAAGGTGCGGCGAATACATCGCATCTTGTCACTAGCTTTTTAGATCGTATGCAAATACAGCATTATGCGCATAAAGCTGGCAATCCTAGAGCCAAAGGTGCGGGTGAGAAGATTCAAGATATTATCGAGCGCCAATTTGAAGGTGGCTTACGTTATCTCAAGAAACCCATTGCGGATGTTAATGAGCTTAATAAGTTAGCTATCGATTGGCGTATCTACTTCAACGATACAGCAATTCACACGCGTACAAAGAAAAGTCGTTACGAGGTATGGAGAACGATCGCTGAAGATCAACTGATCTTTGCACCACCTATGGAAACTATGCAAGCCATCCTTACCAGTAAACCTGTTCAACGTAAGGTAAATGGCGATCTGACGATCACCTATAAAGGGCGTGGATTTGCAGAGGCTAGAACGTACTCTGTTGAACACATCCCAAGCGTGAAGGTCAATGACAGCGTCACGGTATTACTCAACCCATATCGCGCTCCCAATATCGATATTGAGGTAACAGATTACAAAGGGGATGTCACTTACTACGAATGCATTCCATTAGAGAAGGATGATGCAGGCTTTTATGCGGGCGCACCTGTGTTTGGCGAAGAAATGGCAAGCACGAGAGACACCGTTACCGATATCGTCCGTAAGGAGATGCTCATGGATGCGCATGATGTGAAAACACTGAAAGAAGCGGAAGCGCTAGAGAAGAAAAACACTCAACTATTTGCCGGAAAGTTAGATCCAATGAAGCATGTAAACGATCACTTAGAAGCGAGCAAAAATATTGTATCTATGCCTAAGCGAGGTCAAGCACATGAGCTTGAAGCGCCTCGACAAGTATTGGAGCTCATCTCAGTGGCAGAAGCCTGTAAACGTTTAATAGCCGAAATGGGAGGTCAATACCCCAAAGATGCTTATCAATATCTCAGCAAGCTCTATCCAGAGGGGATTGATCCAATGCAGTTAGATTCGATCAAGCACCAGTTAATAACACGATCAACATTGAAAGTTGTAGTAGGAGGGTAAGCCATGAGCATGCACAAATTAGAAGGGGTTTTAAAACAATATGCCATCACACAATCGTCGCTTGCAAAGCATGCTGGCGTTAGCCCGACAGTCATTAATTTACTCATTCGCCAAGGTCAATGGCCCAAAAAAAACCCTCACACTCTCAAAGAGAGTATTGAGGGCTATCTATCCAAGCTAGGTATCGTTTTGACCGACGATATATTCACATTCACTAACTCAGAAGATTCTGAACACTACGAGGAAATCGAAATGCACAAAGAAATGATAACACAAGAAGCACGAGAACTTTACAGTATCTACAAAGATCCATTCACTGATGATATTAGAAGTCATGATGATCTATTCCTAACGCCTGATGCTCGTTATATCAGAGAAACGCTCTATAACGCTGCTAAAAACGGAGGATTTGTGGCGGTGATTGGCGAGTCTGGAGCGGGTAAATCGGTTCTTCGTCGTGATCTTATCGATCGTATTATCCGAGAAGATGCTGCCGTTAAACTGATCTCTCCAAGCTTCCCGGACAAAGAACGTCTTACCGTTACCTCAATTATTGAGGCCATTATTGATGAGATCAATCCGAATCTCCCGGGCAAGCGTTCAATCGAAGCGAAGTCACGCCAGATGGAGAAGCTCTTAAGAGATTCATCGAGAGCGGGAATGACCCATTGCTTAGTGATTGAAGAAGCCCACGATTTAACGCTGCCGATGCTTAAAAACCTCAAACGCTTCTGGGAGCTTGAAGACGGTTTTAAACGCTTATTAAGCATCGTGTTGATCGGTCAACCAGAACTCAAAAACAAGCTCAATGAGCGGATGAATTGGGAAGCTCGTGAAGTGATCAGACGCTGTGAGATCGCCGAGCTTAAGCCCCTTAATAACAAGCTAAAAGATTACTTAGTCCATAAGTTTAATCGCATCAATGTCGATATCACCAAAGTAATGACTGATGAGGCATTTGAAGCACTTCAAGCCAAACTCACGATGACTAGCCGAACGGGGCTTATCAGCAATACCTATCCGCTGGTCGTCAATAATCTTACCGTCAAAGTATTAAATAGCGCTGCTGAAATTGGAGCATTCCCAATCGATGCAGATGTCATTAACAGACTTTAGGAGAACGCTATGTCTAGAAACTTAATTACAGATCATTATTATCGAAAATCAAGCAATCTTTTCCGCGCCGTCACCAAGCTTAAAAATGCTGGAATTGCAATTCATACAATTGATTTTGACACGAAGCGGATTAACGTTGAAAGACCAACACCTGAACAAGTTTTTAAACTGGGCGTTACCGCTATTCTTGCCGTGACATCGGGAAGATCCGAAACGACGCTCAATGGATTTGTAATCAATTGGGAAGCGACAAAACAGGTCATTGAAATCAAGATTACAAAAGGAGTGGTGGCATGATTAAAATTTATACAAAAGAAGATGGCGCAATATTCACCCAGCTGCTATGGGAAGTGGCTAACCAGGCCTCACCGGAGTTCGTTTTTGCACTCTTAACCCAAATCACTGATCACATTGAGGTTAATGATAAGGGAGCAATTCTACACTTTACTCAAGAATTTCAAAACATAGAAGGACCACAAAATGATTGACACAAGCCAATATAAACAAGACGCACATGGTAATCTCGTGCCTATTGCGAATATTAAGGAAGCAGATTTACTTCGAGATGAAGTGGTTATTGAGATCGTTAAAAAAGCGATCCATTTAAGAGAGACCCTCCAAAACGCCAAAGAGGATTTTTTTAGTAGCTTTCATGCATTCGTTGAATTGAGTGCTGAAAAATACGATGTAAAGCTCGGTGGTCGTAAAGGTAACACTACTCTTTATAGCTTTGATGGTAAATATCGTATCGACTTCGCAATCAACGAAAGAATCGAATTGGACGAAAAGGTTAATGCTGCTAAAGCCTTAATTGATGAATGCATCAAGGACTGGGCAGCAACAAGTAATAGCAACATCATTACCTTGATTAATCAGGCGTTCAAAGTCGATAAGTGGGGAAATCTCAACACTCGTCGAATCTTAGAGTTGCGTAATGTTGAGATTGATGATGATCGTTGGATTCGAGCGATGGAAGCAATCAGCGATTCTCTTAAAGTCATCGATTCTAAACAATACATGCGCTTTTACGAAAGATTGGAGAATGGCGAATATCGACACATCAGTTTAGATTTTGCAGCGATTTAGTAGTGCCAATCTATTTCCAATAACAACAGGCCCCGTGAAGGGGCTTTTTAATAGGAGTTAATCATGAAATATTCAGAATATAAACATGAGGGTATATTCGACATCAAAAGAGTTGAGTCCAAATACCATGCTTTACTAGGAGGTCACTTAGTTATTGTCCAATCTACTGGATCTAATATGGTGAGCGCTGCTATTTACACAGATCCGGAGACTGTCTGGGGGCGAGGTAAACAGTGGAATCAAATACATTCATTGAAAAAAGAGGATCTTCTTGATTTAAAGGAATGCATAGATAAGGCACTAACTAGTTTTGAAAGCTTAAATAACGAGGAGTCTAATCATGTTTAAGAAGTATCAACTAATCAATATTGCACGAACTCAACTAGGCATGGATGATGATAGCTATCGGGCAATGGTTATCCGCATCAATGGTGGTAAAGGAACCAGCCTAAAGGCCTGCAATATGGCAGAGCTTAATCTAATCCTGAAAGAGCTTAAAGAGAAAGGTTTTAAAATCAAACCTAACAATAAAAATGGTTTTAAAAGTCAGCGTGTAAAACCTGCAAAAACAACTAAAGATGGGCATCCTTTACCAGCTGATATTAGAGATAAAATGCTCTCATTATGGATAGAGATGCACCAGCAAGGCATTATAAGAGATGGTAGTGATGCTGGATTGACCGCATATTGTCGTAACAGAAGCGGCAAAGATCACTGGCATTGGATCACCGAATATGAGGCTATCGATATGATAGAGGGGCTTAAAACATGGCAATCGAGGGAGTTATTAGGCCGTCTATTGAAGAGACTAAAGATGAAGGGCGTTACAATATCGAAAGCAGAGCTGGATGATAAAGCCGAGATTAAACGTGCTAAAACACTATTTAAATATACAGCAACCGAGAACTGGCGTGTGATAGATAAGCTGTGCCACATATACGATGTAGAAATCGAAACCCTATAAATAATTGAGCCTCCGACTTGGAGGCTTTTTTGTGTCCGCAGATTTGTGTAAGATTATCACTAACGATCAGATCAATTTCACTCAGATCCTCCCGGCAGAATTATTTCAACACTGTTGCAGAAAGTTTCCCACTTGTTCCCGTGTCGTCCAACCTAATCCCGGCTTATCTTGAATCTCTCCCTGTACTTATCCTGTGTCCGATCAGTAACCGCTAAATCCGTCGCGGTTTTAATCGCTTCATCAAGGGTCTCTTTTGAGGAGAGAAATGCGAGCTTTTCTGGCAGTTCAATGACTGGATCGGTGATCGATTTCCCTTTAATCACGGTGAGTTTAACCGTCACTTTCCCCTCAATCTCAAGCCCTGATACACCAATTTCCCCATCGCCCATCGCTGCGTGAAGATCGCCCAGCGCAAAGAGAGCGCCTTTTTGGAAAATGGGTAGATAGAGCGCCGCGCCTTCGTTAATCAGCTTCGCACACATGTTGCCACCAGGCTGAGCGGACCCCCCGCCATTACTTCACCCATCTCTTGGAGCAACTCCA
>Ga0079226_10000716_pt1 | contig 24155 bp, 20 predicted proteins | sample Poulit2014_FD_76345 | JGI IMG/M metagenome (GOLD analysis project Ga0079226, IMG submission 76345) | Agricultural soil microbial communities from Georgia to study Nitrogen management - Poultry litter 2014 | ecosystem: Environmental > Terrestrial > Soil > Agricultural land | place: USA: Georgia...
ACGTATATCCATAAATGCCGTGTTTTGCCCGTTCTATTATTGCATCATTCACTTCAGTAGGAGCCGGGAAATCCATATCCGCAACCCACATTGGTAATACATCATCAGAGTCGGTTTGAAATACTTGTTTTACTTGATCCCATTTAATTGAATTAGTATCTTTTCGATTTACTATTGTTGAGAATTCTTCCATATTATAACCCCCAAAAAGAATTGTACATCACTTATGATTATTATACATATAATTGCGGTTATGTGCGAATTAGGCAAAAAAAAGAGCAAAGCATGGGTATGCTTTGCTTACAGGGGGAATACGAGAAAGTCTTACAATAATCATTATACCCTTAAATTCAGATTTTAAACAGAGAAAAGTTAAAAATTTTACATTTTTTTTATAATTTTCTTATTAACCATGATTGAATAATTATTCGTTGTTTAATAATGCAATCATATTATGTTTATATGTCTCTACACCTGGCTGGTCAAAAGGATTTACATTGAGTAAAAAACTACTCATCGCGCATGACTTCTGGAAAAAGTAAACTAAATAGCCGAAGGAGAATGCTGTGACTTCTGGGATTTCAACGACAATATTCGGAACATCTCCGGAAGTGTGAGCTAAAAGCGCACCTTCAAATGCATTTTTATTAATATGATGCACTGGTTTATCTACTAAATAATTTAACCGATCGAAATTATTCGATTTATAGGGAATCACGACGTCTTTTTGGATATTTTTTGCGAATAAAATCGTCTGAAATAAATGACGTTCACCATCTTGAATATATTGGCCGATGGAATGTAAGTCTGTCGTAAAATTAGCTGTTGCAGGAAATAATCCTTTTTGCTCCTTACCTTCACTTTCACCGTACAATTGTTTCCACCACTCTTGGAAGTAATGCCAGCGGGGTTCATAAGCATTAAAAAGTTCAATTTTTTTCCCTTGTCGATATAAAATATTACGTAACGCAGCATAAAGGTAACTATTGTTTTCGACATGGTTTTTTATTTCTGTATCATGATGTGCAAGTTTTGCTCCTTCAATCATTTCGTCGATAGAAATACCGCTGACAGCAATTGGGAGTAATCCTACAGCAGTTAAAACAGAATATCGACCCCCGATATCATTTGGGATTGTAAAAGTTGTTAATTGTTCTTCGGTTGCAATTTGTTTCAAGGGGCCATTTACTTCATCAGTCGTAATAAAAATTCTCTTTTGTAATTCGGTTTGATTGTACCTTTTTTTCATATATTGCTTTAATAAACGAAATGCGATTGCTGTTTCCAGTGTAGAACCACTTTTTGAAATAACATTAATCGAAAAATCTTGATCTTCTAGAAGGTCGAATAAATCTTTCATATATGTTCCACTTAAATGAAATCCGGTAAAAATAACTTTCGGAAATTTCGTCTTTTCTTTTGGCATTTCATTGTGGAATGTGTGAGATAATAGTTCGATAGCTGCACGTGCCCCTAGATAAGACCCACCAACACCAATAACGACTAAAATATCGCTATGATGTTTTATTTCCTCAGCGACTTGTTTAATTTTTTCAAACTCGGTTTTGTCTAATGTATGCGGATGATTGAGCCAACCGAGATAATCACTTCCTGTAATTTGTTTTGAGTGCATCTGTTCATGGATTCTATTTATTTGTTCCCCAACTAATTCAAGCTCTTTTTCTGCAATGAAAGACTGCGTATATTGATCATTTACTGTTAGATATGCCACGACTTATTCCCCCAATAAACCTTTACTGTCTGTTTATTTTAAATTTATATTGTTAATACTGTTTGTTTTATATCGTTATAGACATAATTCCAAAGGGTTTTATCCTGTTCAAACGCCGTCCCGACTTGTTTAATGTAATTTTGGAAAGCTGCTTCATATTTCTCAGAGTCACGTTCAGGTAGATTTTCTTTTAGTTTTTCAGTTAATTCATTAATCTCGGGAGCCCAAGGACCCCACTTGCCAATTTCATTCCCGTCTTCATCAATGAAAATAAATATTGGAATATATCGTTTTTCGTTCGTTAAATATTGGTCCATTAATTCTAGATTATCGTCTCGGATTAAAAAACGCGTAGGAATATTTGCTTGATCGGCAATGCGTAGATATATTGCGATGTCTAACATACAATGGCCACACCACTCAGCAGCTAGAACAAGGGCACGGATATTTTTAACACCTTCTAGTTGGGAGACATCTGGACTCGGAATAGAAAATGATTCATAAATGTGATGAAAAGCTTCTTTATGTTTATCAAGACGCTCCATATAGGCTTCCTTAGTAATCCCTTTATTAAACCAATCATTTAATGACATAGTTGTTATACCCCTTTCATTCATTTGCTACTATTGTACACGAAATGTGATAAAAAGGTAAATAAGTAATGTAAGTTTACCGTTTTACTATTATTAAAACGAAGTGTTAAGCGATGAAATTTAGTGAAAGAGAAGTGGGGGCTTTATTTTATCGTAACATTCAGAAGGTAATAGAAAAGATTTTCACGTTTATTTTCTGGTTGCTTGAAGAGCAGTTTTTTAGTATTTAGTATTTTATTCGGTATTGCCATAGCTCTTACATAACATAAATTTAAGTATCCTAATTACTATTCACGTTAGTATACTTGTGGTGGCTACATTTAAAGCACGAAAAACTATTTTTCGTTCAACTTATGAATAAATAAGCACATTTGTTGCAATTAAACATAAAATATCATATAGTATAATTACAATTATATATCGATTCATTTTCGGGGCAGGGTGAAATTCCCGACCGGCGGTAAAAAGTATTTATACTTTAAGCCCGTGACCTATATGGATAACATATAGCTGATCTGGTGTAATTCCAGAGCCGACAGTAAAGTCTGGATGGGAGAAGATGAAGCTAAACGCACTATTTTGTGTGCTATTTTCCATAGAATAAATAACAATGCCCTAAAACGATTAAGATGTTTTAGGGTTTTTTATTTGGGGAAATAAATAGCTTGTCCTTCAACGTATTGGTATGGATCGGTAGTGAAGGAGGAGATCGATGTGCAACGAAAGAATGGCTCATCAAAATTAACAAAGATGGTTGTGATAGCCCTACTTGCAGCCGTATCACTAGTTTTATTTTTTATTAGTTTTCCGTTACCGCTATTACCACCTTATTTAAAGGTTGATTTAAGTGATGTACCAGCATTATTAGCAGGAATGATTTTTTCGCCAATAGCGGGGGTATTAGTCGTCTTATTGAAGAATGTGATGTATTTTGCGTTCAAAGGAGCGACAGACCCGATTGGGATACCAGCAAATTTTATTGCCGGAACATTGTACGTTTTCCCAGTTGCGTATTTATACCATAAATATAAAGGCGTCAAAAGCGTTGTTGTTGGGCTAATTATTGGAACTGTAGCAATGGCGTCAATTATGAGTATACTGAACTATTTAATTATATTACCAGCGTATTCATGGGTAATGGGAATAGACGATTGGGTATCAAGTACAGCGAAGATGGCGACAGTTATGGGAGCAATTTTACCGTTTAATTTCTTAAAAGGAATTATCGTCAGTATTTTATTTATCCCTATGTTTATGAAACTACGTCAATGGATTGAACAAAAGCGAATGCAATCGTTAAGTTCTTAATGTAATAGATTAACAACAATTTAATACACATATAAATGTTATTTGATTCTTTGTAACATAAAAAACGGTCATGTTTGCGGATAAATGCAAGCGTGACCGTTTTTGTATCGTAAAATACGTAGATAAGAGTAAATTTAATTAATATTCTATTTGATTGAGAATTCATATGGAACTTCACTTTCGAATGTTCCTTCGTTAAAGGTACGTTCGATAAATTGTACTTCATTATCGTGGGTAATTAAAATAACGGTAGATGCACGTGTTCCGTACCCATCAGTTTGAATGAAAATGGATGACAGTTGCCTTTCGAATGGCAATCCCACTCCTGTATTCGGTAAATCTTCATCCGCTGCAATGGTACCATCGTTCAATAGAGTGAATAAATCGTCTGGGTTCATTGTTTCATTATTTGTTACATAATCGTTCAACAAAGATTTAGCTCGTTCGACTTTTGGCCATGGTGTATTTAATAGTTGATTACTAAGTGAATGCGTACCAGGTTCAATTTTAATAATTTCTCCTTGTTCATTACCGTAATAATAAAGTTCATCCGCATCGCCGACAATGACATTAAAACCGCTGTACTCATTACGACGCTCATGTAATTGCTGTAAGTATTTTTCAGGATGAATTGAATCGGTCAAAAAATTGGTAACAATATCTCCGCGTGACCGCTTATCTTTTTGGTTAAAATATTTGATATCACGATAATTGGTCAGTGTGCCGAACTTACCTTCCTTCGTCATACCGAGCCACGTTCCTTTAGCTTCTAAATCTCTTCCAGCAATTAAATTTGGTAGATCATCCCAAAAATGAACACGATCAGTAGGGCGCTTATAGAATTCATCGCGATTTGCGGCTAGAATTAGTTTATATTTAGGATGCTGTTGGAAATGGAAATTCACAATACACATGAAACACATCCCCCTTTATATTGAGATTTTAAAAACTGAAAAACTGAATAACTAATGACGTTCACGAGTAGTAACACCAAGTGTACATCTAGATATACAAATTAATTTATTTTCTTCATCTCTAATTTCAATATTCCATACCATCGAAGTTCTACCTATGTGGATAGGGGTGCCGGTCGCAATCACTTTACCTTCACGTTTACTGCGAATATGGTTTGCGTTAATTTCCATGCCAAAAACAGCTTGTGTTTCTAAATCAATGTGTAATGCACCACCCATACTAGCAACTGTTTCGGCAAGAAGAACACTCGCTCCACCATGTAAATATCCATACGGTTGATGCGTTCTTTCGTCTACAGGCATCGTCATGACGACTTGATCCTTCTCAACTGACTCTACTTCGATTCCTAAAGATGTAAATAATTGACTGTTCATTCCACTCACGTTACCATCTCCTAACATACTGATTTATTTTATATTAAATAAATTTACTTAATAGTAAAGATATCCCGAGTAAAAATCCATAAACCGTATTTGTTTGGCCTGTTGCTACCATACCTGGCATCATTTGAAGAGGTTCCGTTTTACCACGAAATTTCGCAATCACTTCAGCTGCTTTAATCCCACTTACTAAGGTTAGTAAGGACCAAAAAGGAAGTGTTTTCTTAACGACAAATACAATCGTTAACATATAGGCTAGCGAAAATAATAAAGCTAAAAAGATAATGGCATTTTTTCGTCCGATTAATATCGCAATCGTTTTACGACCACTTAGTTTATCATTATCTAAATCTCGAATATTGTTAGATAGTAAAATAGCGCCTATAAAAATCGCAATTGGAATAGAAATGAATATAATTGCTTTTGAAACGTACGCAGTTTGAATATAGTAACTAATCCCAATCATCACAGTACCCATTAAAAATCCAGCCGTTATTTCACCAAAAGGCGTATAAGCGATTGGAATCGGTCCGCCTGTATAAAGATAACCAATTAACATGGACACTGCCCCGATTGCTGCAATCCACCAACTTGTCATTGCTGAAATGTAAATTCCGAATAGAATAGCAATCCCGAAAAAGATGAGCGCCAAGTTTAATACCGTTTTAGGTTTAATGCCATCACGTACGATAGTCCCGCCAATACCAACGGAATCTTCTGTATCAAGCCCGAGTACGTAATCATAATATTCATTAAACATATTCGTAGCGGCTTGGATTAAAATTGAGGCTAACATCATTGCGATAAATAAGCCGAGGTGGAATGTATCATCAGTAACGAGGGCGTACATCGTACCAACAAAAACAGGGATAAATGATGCGGTTAATGTATGTGGGCGTAATAATCTCCACCAAACTTGGAAACCATCACGTTCATTTAATGCTTCTTTAATGTCGATTGTTTTATCTTTCATGTCAAGCTCCTTTTGCAATCTTCTTCATCTTAATATTAATGTAAATGTGAACAATATGTCAATATACGAGGCTTAAAGAAGGAAAGGGGTTAAGGTGATAAAATTATAAAATTGAATATGATTAAGTCCATATGGTTGTGTAAATATCAGAAGTAATGTGGAAGTAGCGAAGTTTTATGCTCATTTTAAAGATTTCATAAATATCGCTTCGACTATCAGTAAATAATCATGTAATTTCGCGTAGATTTCTCACTATTTTAATTAGCCGATGTCGACTTGTTTCAGGGAACATCTCTATCCTTTGGTTTCTTAGAAATTCCAGCATTAAACTTACACATAAAAATACATTATTAGGATTGAGTAAAAGACTGAATATTTTATTAAGTTGTTATTGTTATTAAGAAATATTTTACAAGTTAAATTTTATCTCATTTTCTTGAGTATCGCAGATAAAGAGCATAGAATAGAGTAAGGAGAATAGGACGAGTTTTTGGAGGTTAAGTAGAAGATGATTCAGATGAAGGAAAGAACGCTAACGTCCTTTATAAGTGATGCAAAAAAGCAGGCTACTGAAAAAGGTGAGCCTCAGTTAATGAGTTGGACGAAAAAAATCGAGCCACTTTCAATTATAGATGCATTTAAACGAACAGAGAAATTCGGTAAGAATCGTTTATTTTGGTCAAATAGTAATCAGGATTTTATATTATTTGGATTCGGAACGACTAAAGTAATTATTGCGGAGTCAGACCGCTTTGAGCAATTAGAGCAAAAATGGGCAGCGCTCGTTGAAGATGCACTAATTTATAATCCATATGAAGAACAAGGCACGGGACTGACGGCATTTGGAGGCATGAGTTTTGATCCATTAAGGGAACGAAGTAATTTATGGACGAATTTCCCAATGAGTCAGCTAACTGTACCTAACTATTTAATTGTTTATGAAACAGACGACTATTATTTAACGGTTAATCAATATATAAATCAGACTGATCATATTGATAACATAATGAAAGAAATAAATGAAGTAGAGCAATTGCTGCTGACAGGCGTCAATGTGCCGAATATTGGTGAACAAAAAATTGACTATCACATTGAAAAAGACCCCGAAGGTTGGAAAAGGTCCGTTCAAAAAGCAGTTGATACGATTCAGGCAGATAAAGCACAAAAAATTGTCTTAGCCCGTGAATTGCGATTGAAATTACATGATCGAGTTCAAGTAAGTTCATTCATTGAAAAATTACTAGAATCTCAACCACAGAGTTATATATTTGCGTTTGAACAAGGAGAAGACTGTTTTCTGGGGGCATCGCCTGAACGGTTAGTGCAAGTGCGGGAAGATACGCTATTATCTACTTGTTTAGCGGGGACGGCACCTCGCGGTAAAAATGAGGAAGAGGATGTTGAAATCGCAAAAAGGGAATTGCTGCACGATCCAAAGAATCGCGAAGAGCATGATCATGTCGTGCAAATGATTAAGTCGAGTGTCGCACCTTTTTGTCATGACATTTATATTCCGGATAAGCCAGTTGTTTTAACGTTACGAAATCTCCAACATTTATATACACCCGTTACAGCAACGTTAAATGATGGCGTATCTGTGTTTAAGTTAATCGAAGTCCTTCATCCAACTCCCGCGCTAGGTGGGGTGCCGACGGATAAGGCATTACAATTTATTCGTGATGAGGAACAATTTGATCGCGGTTGGTACGGGGCGCCAATCGGGTGGCTAGACTATAATGGTAATACTGAATTTGCAGTTGCTATTCGTTCGGGACTTGCACAGGCAGATGAAATGTCATTGTTTGCCGGGTGTGGGGTTATGGCCGATTCCGATCCTGAAAAAGAATACGAAGAGACGGCGGTTAAGTTTTTACCGATGTTAACCATTTTGGAGGATAATGAATGAATTATACAGAAGCTTTAACGCGTTATATAGCCAATTTTATCGATGAGTTAGCGACATACGGTTTACGTGATGTCGTTATTTCTCCTGGTTCCCGTTCAACCCCGTTAGCTGTTTTGTTTGCAGAACATGAAACAGTGAACGATTGGATAGTGGTTGATGAACGTTCAGCCGCATATTTTGCACTTGGAATTGCACAAGCGAAAAAGCGGCCAGTCGCTCTCGTATGTACTTCAGGTACAGCTGCGGCGAATTATTTTCCAGCTGTTGTCGAGGCATTTTATGCGCGTGTGCCATTAATAGTTTTAACAGCGGATCGTCCGCATGAATTACGTGATATTGGGGCCTCTCAAACCATTAATCAAATTGGCATGTATCATGATTTTGTGAAGCTGTTTTATGAAATGGCGCCGCCTGATAGCGATGAAAAAATGTTAGCGTACGTGCGCAATCGGGCATTGCGAACGATGAAAGCAGCGCAAACAAATAATCCTGGTCCTGTTCATGTTAACTTTCCATTCCGTGAGCCATTAATGCCTGATGTCATGTTGGATGACCTATGGCGTTCAGATGCCCAGCATCAAAAGCCAGAAGTTTTTTCTGGAAAAAAACGTTTAGCAGAAAGTGACCTAACATCGCTTGTTCAGTTTATGTCCAAACATCCGAATGGTGTTATCGTTTGTGGGCCACAAGCAGATGATGGTTTGGGAGCTGCTATAACTGCTTTAAGTGAACGTTTTAACCTGCCTGTTCTAGCCGATCCATTATCACAATTACGTGCGGGACATTTTGTAAACGAAAATACGATTGCGACTTACGATTCTCTGTTTCGTTCTGATCAAGTTCGAACACATTTAAAACCGGATTATATTATCCGTTTTGGGGCGATGCCCATTTCGAAGCATTTTTCTTTTTATGTGACTGAGCATGCGGATGTACCGCAATTTATTGTCGAAAATAATGAATCGGTTCGGGAGCCGATGAATCATGATAGTCATTATATTGTCGCTGATGGTGCAACACTTTGTGAGGATATTTTATTATCGGCAGAACACTCTACAGTAAAGCCTACGAACAGATGGATTGAAAAGTGGCAACAACTTGAACAAATTGCGAAAGATATATTACAGTCATCGGAAAGTGAAGAGTTATCAGAAGGAACAGCCGTACGACATGTGATAGAGCAACTAAGTGATCAAAGTCATTTATTCATTGCAAACAGTATGCCAGTTCGTGATGTGGATACGTTTTTAATGTCGACAAACAAACAGATTCGAATTTATGCAAATCGTGGTGTCAGCGGTATCGATGGTACATTGTCAAGTGCATTCGGTGTAGCGACAAATAAAGAACATGTGACGCTCATTATAGGCGATTTAAGTTTTTATCATGATATGAATAGCTTACTTATTGCAAAGCGTTACAATTTACGAATGACAATTGTTTTAATAAATAATAACGGCGGAGGTATCTTTTCATTTTTACCTCAAGCAAAAGAAGAAAAGTATTTTGAACATTTATTCGGAACGCCGCTCGACATTGATTTTAAACATGCAGTCAACATGTATGGCGGAAAATATAACCTTGTTAAAGATGAGGATGACCTTGTAAGAGTCCTACAGGAAAATCGTGAATGGAACGGTTTTTCCGTTGTTGAAATTCAAACAGATCGAACTGAAAACGTAGCTTGGCACCGTCAACTTTGGCAAACTATTTCTAGAAATTTAGCACATCAAGTCGAATCATAAAAGGTTGAAACAACATGACGAATTATCAAACAATTAATGGAACGACGTATGCGTACTCACTTGAAGGAGAAGGAAAACCACTCGTTTTATTACATGGTTTTACAGGTACAAAAGAAACGTGGCGGCAGTTTATAGAATTTACGAAACGAACGTACAGAATATTGACGGTTGATCTACCTGGACATGGACAAACTGTGGCGAAACAGAAAGTGACGATGGAGCAATTCACCGAAGATTTGTATGAATTAACACGCTCTGTACAATTTCACACATTCCATTTGCTCGGGTACTCACTTGGTGGTCGGAGTGCACTTTCATATGCGTTACACTATCCTGAAACAATACGTTCGCTTGTATTGGAAAGTGCCTCACCGGGCTTAGAAGCCGAAGATGAACGTCAGCAACGGATAGAAGCGGATAAAAGGCTTGCTGAAATGATTATTGAAAAAGGATTAAAACATTTCGTCGCTTATTGGGAAAACATTCCGCTCTTTGCATCCCAAAAACAATTGTCTGAAGAAACGAAATTGGCGATTAGGAATGAACGGTTATCGCAATCAGCCATTGGCTTAACGCAATCGCTACTTGGAATGGGAACAGGTGCACAACCTTCGTGGTGGGCACATTTAGTAACGATTCAATTCCCCGTATTATTGATTGTAGGGTTATTCGATGAAAAGTTTGTCGAAATAAATAAAGCAATTGCAACAGAAGTAACTACAAGTACACTTCACATCGTTGAAGGTGCTGGTCATGCTGTTCATCTTGAACTTATAGAGGGATTTGCTAAAATAGTAATGGACTATATCGACAAAAAATAGAATAATTCGTTATATTGTCGTATGATAGAAGAAGAAACAATTAAAACAAATCGGTTATTCGATAAACGAGGTGTATATAATGGCAGTTCAATGGGAAAAAGCAAGAGATTATGAGGAAATTATTTATGAAAAATATAATGGCGTTGCAAAAGTCACAATCAATCGACCTGATAGACATAACGCATTTACGCCGTTAACGGTTAGTGAATTAATTAACGCATTTGCAGATGCACGTGATGATTCATCAATCGGCGTCATTATTTTAACGGGCGCAGGCGATAAAGCATTTTGTTCTGGTGGAGATCAATCTGTTCGCGGCCATGGTGGGTATGTAGGAACAGATGAAATTCCACGCTTAAATGTACTTGATTTACAACGTCTAATTCGTACGATTCCAAAGCCAGTTATTTCAATGGTAGCAGGGTACGCAATTGGAGGAGGGCACGTATTACATATCGTTTCTGATTTAACGATTGCTGCAGATAATGCAGTCTTTGGTCAAACAGGACCGAAAGTAGGAAGTTTTGACGCGGGATATGGAGCAGGTTTACTTGCTGAAATGGTCGGTCAAAAGCGTGCTCGTGAAATTTGGTACTTATGCCGACAGTACAGTGCTGAAGAAGCTTATGAAATGGGCATGGTAAACAAAGTAGTCCCATTAGCGGATTTGGAAAAAGAAACACTACAATGGTGTGAGGAAATTTTAGAAAAATCACCAACTGCATTACGTTTCCTAAAGGCATCATTTAATGCTGCTACGGATGGTTTAGCAGGTTTACAACAAATGGGTGGAGACGCAACGTTACTCTACTATACAACGGAAGAAGCAAAAGAAGGCCGTAACGCATTTGAAGAAAAGCGTAAGCCTGACTTTGATCAATTCCCACGTTTCCCATAAACAACAGAACCTTTGTCTACTATAGGCAGAGGTTTTTTTATTTAAAAAATTTGACTTACGGTATACTATACTTAATGAAGCATAAAAGTTTTAGTGAGGGGATTTATTTGAAAACGACTACTAACATTCCGCATTGGTTAACGAAACAAGCATCATTACATCCAAATAAAGTTGCGATTGAATTGGTTGACGGAACGTGTATAACGTTTCTCCAATTGAAACAAAAAAGTGAGCACTTTGCTAAGCAATTAGCAAATTTACATATCGAAAAAGAGACAAGGGTTGCGATTTTATCATCGAATCATATCGATATGATTATTGCGATTCACGCATTAAGCTACTTGGAAGCAATGGTTGTTTTATTAAATACGCGACTCACGACCCGTGAATTAACGTATCAGTTAACACAATCAAATGCGGCATTACTATTAACAACGAAATCATTACAACAAGAAAAAAAGTTAGCCTTTTCAAACCAAATAACGTTTTTCCGTGTGAAAAGTATGTGTATAAAAGATGTTTCACTTGCAAATGACATTAATCTCGATGCACCGTTTACGATGATGTATACTTCTGGCACAACAGGAGCACCTAAAGGGGTCGTTCATACATATGGAAATCATTGGTGGAGTGCTGTAGGATCGGTTTTAAATCTCGGATTGCACGCGGATGATAAATGGTTATTAACTTTACCATTATTTCACGTTGGGGGATTGTCCATTTTAATCCGGAGTGTTATGTATGGCATGACAGTGTTTTTTATTGAAGAATATAGTATCACGGCTGTTAAACATGCTTTATTTGAAAGGAAGGTAACAATAGCCTCACTCGTAACGCTAATGTTACAACAATTACTTGATAAAAACGATGAGAACCTATTACCCGGCCATGTTCGCTGCATTTTGCTCGGTGGCGGAAGTGTCCCTGAACCATTATTGAGAAAAGTAGAGGCATACCATGTTCCGTTATTTCAATCGTATGGAATGACAGAGACAAGTTCACAAATTGTGACGTTAAGTGAAACGTATGCAAGGGAAAAATTAGGCTCATCCGGAAAACCATTACTTCCTGCTAATATAAAAATTCACCAGGCAGATCATAATGGTGTTGGAGAAATAATCGTTAAAGGGCCAATGGTATTTCATGGATATGATCAATTACCGGAAGAAAACGAGCGCGCCTTTTCGGACGGGTGGTTTCATACAGGTGATTTAGGTTATATAGATGATGATGGGTTTTTATACGTCGTTGATAGGCGAACAGACTTAATTATCTCAGGCGGCGAAAATATTTATCCGTCTGAAATTGAACAAGTTTTACTCGACTATCCACACGTAAAAGATGTAGCAGTCGTCGGCCAGGGAGATTCGAAGTGGGGGGCGATACCTGTTGCGTTTGTTGTAACGGAAAAAGAGGCTAACGAAGCGGATTTGTTGGAATTTGCACGACAACATTTGGCTTCCTATAAAGTGCCAAGACGAATTGTTTTCACAGAAACTTTACCACGTAATGCAGCGAATAAAGTTATGCGTCATCGTTTAGCAGAAGAGTTAAATAATAATAAAAATAATACATGAAATACGGCGTAATCGTACATGTTAAGTAATAACAAATGAGCTTAACTAAGGAGGTACGATTATATGTCGAGAAAAACGTACTATGTAAATATGCAGGCGAGGGAAATTTCCCAAGTAAAATTCCAAAATAATCATCATTATAAAATAGAAGCATCAAATGATGAAGTAAATGAACTACGTCGATTATTAACTAAAGTGTACGATGCCGATGTTGATGCCTATTGGCGTTCACATATTCCTTTTATACCTTATCATCAAGATATGGCGAACGACCAATATGACGAAGCATTTACGGAAGCACTACAATTAATATATCAACTTGGTGATGACCAAACACGAACGTACATCGATACGACAGGCGTTTTAACGAATCGATCTTTGGATTCAAGACGGACATAGAAAGGGCATGTTGAAACAAATTTAAATTTAAAGAAGTATCGGGAAACTTGCTTGAGTGAGGAGTTTTTCGATACTTTTATTATTTTTCTTAATAAAAACGTTGTAAAATAAATTGCACGAAAATGGACAAACATTTTCAAATAGAACTCTATAGTATACAATGAATAATAATCAAGCAAAATAAAGGTAGTTGTTATAAATGGTGTATACATTTACAGATTTTTATAAAAATAAAGTGAAATTATCATTTGATAAACAGCCTTTTTCAAAAAATCCAAAACATGTATGGATTGTATGTCGTTATAATCATCAATGGTTATTAACTGAACATCAATCAAGAGGTTTAGAATTTCCAGGTGGGAAGGTAGAAGAAGGAGAAACAGCAGAACAAGCAGCATATCGTGAAGTGATGGAAGAAACGGGTGCAACAATTGAAACGTTGCAATATATCGCACAATATTACGTCGATGGTAAAGGCGGATTGGTTATTAAAAATGTATATTTTGCTCAAATTGCTGAACTGTTGGACCGTGATCATTATTTTGAAACGAAAGGGCCTGTACTGTTAGATAAATTACCCCATAATATGAAGCGAAATAAACGATTTAGTTTCATGATGAAAGACGAAGTAGTCATACGAACGATGGATTATATCAAACAACACATTTTGACAAATGAATAATGTTTTACATAGTAAAAGACGCTAGTAATGATCAACGACTAATCATTCACAGGGGTGATAGCCATGAGACTCACTACACTAGTGTCTTTTACATTTTATTAAAGAATCTTGTAAACTGACCAAACTAGACGACGAAGGACGCTTATATATATTTTAACAATCATCTGATGCCCATCAAATTAAACCTAGAGCGATAAATTGAAAGGAACAACCGTGATTGACGATGATTAATTAATACTTTTCATTAAAAATTGTTCGAGTTTTTCAACGAGAATATACATAATAGCAGCTAACACGGCAATGATCACTAGGCTAGACATGACAAGTGTAAAATCAAATATTTGGAATCCATATATAATGAGATAACCAAGCCCTTTATTCGACACTAAAAATTCACCGACAATGACTCCGACCCAGCTTAACCCAACATTAACTTTTAGTGTAGAAATCATCGTCGGAATCGTCGCTGGAAAAATAACCTCTTTAAAGCTAGTAAAACGTGAGGCACCAAAACTACGAACGACGGCTAAATAGTTCGGATTCACTTCATTGAATGCACTATAGACAACGAGTGTTGTTATAATAACGGATATAATCGCACCCATCATAATGATTGAAAACATGCCAGGTCCTAAAGCGACGATAATCATTGGGCCTAAGGCAACTTTTGGCATCGCATTAAAAATAACTAAATATGGATCGACTATTTCTGCAAGCTTTTTCGATGACCATAATATCGACGCAATCATAATGCCACCGACTGTTCCTAGAATAAATCCAAGTACGGTTTCGAAAACTGTATAACGTAAATGGTATAAAAGTGTGCCATCAGCTATTTTCTCCATGAGAAGTTGCGTAACTTTCGTAGGTGAACTGAAAATTAATGGGTCAATGATATAATATCGACTGAGTATTTCCCAAAGGGCGATAATTAAAATGAATAGGGTAATTTGTGTGATAAGAATAAATCTTTTACGACGTCGTTTTGCACGTACGTAATTATTGTATAAAATATTATCGATTGTTTTTTTCATCCTCCTTTTGCTCCTCTCTGATTTCAGTTGAATCGTCTGCAAGCTCTTGCCATATTTCATCGAATAATGGTTGATATTCTTCATGTCTTCTCACGTAAAAAGGTTCGATTTCCCTTAATTCTTCAGGTACGATGAACATTTTCCTTATCGTTCCTGGAGAAGCGTCCATTAAGAATATCCGATCACTCATTGAAATAGCCTCAGCTAAATCGTGTGTGACGAGAATGGCTGTTTTTCGGTACGTTTTCATTAATTTTGCGACGACATTTTCTAGCTGTAGTTTCGTAACATAATCGAGGGCTGAAAATGGTTCATCGAATAACAACAATTCAGGGTCGGTCATTAATGTCCGAACGAGGGCGATTCGTTGGCGCATCCCTCCTGATAAAGCGGCTGGATAATCATCTTTCGTATGTGACAAGTGAACATCATTGAGTAATTTATGGGCTTGCCGAATCGTTTCCGAAGTAACTTGATTTTGGATTTTAGGACCTAATAATATATTGTTTAAAATGGATTTCCAAGGAAATAAATAATCTTGTTGTAACATATAGCCTACTTCAGTTGAGGTAGCAGTAAGTGGTTTGTCGTCTATTGTAATGTCGCCATCCGTTTGTTTCATTAATCTAGCAATTAAAGATAAAATAGTCGATTTTCCACAACCACTCGGACCAATAATTGAAATAAATTCTCCTTTTTCAACTGTAAATGAGATATTTTCAAGCGCCTTTGTATAACCGGTTGGAGTAAAGTAATGATGTGACACGTTTTGTAAACGTAAAAATGTCATCGATGTTCTCCTTCCTAAATATGTTGTGAGTATTAGTCTAACTGTGACATTACTTCTTCAGCAATTTCGGTGTTAACGAGCTCGTTATAAGGTGAATCGCCTGGTAATTCACCTGCTTCATCCATAATATTTAATAAATTTTCCCACGCTGATTCGGTTAAAATTGGGTCAAGTGCGAACGATTGCTGTGCCTGGTACCTTTCAATAGAAGCGGTTAAAATCTCTAATGTAGAATCTTCGAAATACGGTTCAACAATCTTAGCTATTTCTTCCGCATCCGCGTCGGCAACCCACTTTTGTGCTTTATAAATCGCTCGGGTAAACTTCTCAACAGTTTCACGGTCATTTTTTAAGAAACTTTCTTTCGTCATAAAAACGGTATAAGGGATTAACCCCGACTCTTCACCAAAAGAAGCGACGACGTGACCTTTTCCTTCTTGCTCAAATACACTCGCAGTTGGTTCAAACAATTGAACAAACTGTGCATCTCCAGAAGCGAATGCACCAGGAATATTGGCAAAGTCAATATGCTGAATTAATTCTTCTAAATCACTATGTGGATCGATTTCATTTTTTTTCAGAACAAATTCACCAACCATTTGTGGCATGCCGCCTTTACGTTGGCCTAAGAAAATTTCATCCCGTACATCATCCCACGTAAAGTCTGGCATTGGTTCTTTTGAAACTAAAAATGTACCATCAGTTTGCGTAAGTTGAGCAAAATTGATTACGGGATCGGTTGCGTCTTGTGCGTGAACATAAATGGACGTTTCTGAACCTACGAGTGCGATATCGGCATGATCAGATAATAATGCTGTCATCGTTTTATCGCCACCCCATGTTGTTTGCAATTCGACGTCCAGACCTTCCTCTTCAAAGAAACCTTTTTCAAGCGCAACATATTGTGGAGTATAGAAAACAGAACGAGTTACTTCTGCTAATGTAATCTTTGTACTTTGTGCGCTTGAACAGGCGGCTAGCAATAGCATCATAACAATCGAAACTAAACTTATTAATCTAAATCGATTCAAAATAATGTACCCCTTTCATAGTCATCAATCATCAATAGCGTATGCATTTTTGAGCCTATTTGTGCTATTTGGGGCGAAAATTGACAACAAAAAAACTCGACCTATAACAGATCGAGTTTTAATCAAAAGTTTATTATTATTTAAATGTAGGACCAGCAGATTTAATTGCGTCACTTGCCTTCGTAAACTTCTCAAAGTTTTTATGGAATTCTAATGCAAGTTTTTGTGCTTGTTGATCGTATGCGTCTTTATCTTCCCACGTGTTTCTTGGTACGAGTACTTCATCAGGTACACCTGGTACGTGTGCTGGAATATTTAGACCGAATACGTCATCAACAATTGTTTCTACTGTATTTAATTCACCTTCTAAAGCAGCCGTAATCATCGAACGCGTGTAAGCTAATTTCATACGCTCACCAACGCCATACGGGCCACCCGTCCAACCTGTATTTACTAGGAAAACGTTCGAGTTGAACTGGTCAATTTTTTCACCAAGCATATCCGCATATTTATCAGGGGATAGTGGCAAGAATGGTGAACCGAAACAAGCAGAAAACGCAGGTTCTGGTTCTGTAATGCCGCGCTCAGTTCCAGCTAATTTACTCGTATATCCACTTAGGAAATGATACATCGCTTGCTCTTTCGTTAACTTACTGATTGGCGGTAATGTACCAGACGCATCAGCTGTTAAGAAAATGATTGTATTCGGATGCCCTGCAACACTTGGAGTGACGATATTGTCGATACTCTCTAGTGGATAAGCAGCACGTGTGTTTTCAGTTAATGATGTGTCAAAATAATCTGGCTCACGAGTATCTTTGTCGACAACGACGTTTTCTAAAACAGAACCGAAACGAATCGCATCGTAAATTTGTGGTTCGTTTTCCTTCGTTAAATCAACACACTTCGCATAACATCCACCCTCGATATTGAAGACACCGTTAGGGCTCCAACCGTGTTCATCATCACCAATTAGTTTACGATATGGGTCAGCAGATAATGTTGTTTTTCCTGTTCCAGATAGACCGAAGAATAAAGCAACATCGCCTTCTTTACCAACGTTCGCTGAACAGTGCATTGATAGAATGTCTTGTTCTGGTAATAAATAGTTCATTACTGAGAAAATAGATTTTTTAATTTCTCCAGCGTATTCTGTTCCACCGATTAAAATAACTCGTTTTTCAAAAGAAATTACGATGAACGTTTCTGAATTAGTTCCATCTACTGCTGGATCTGCTTGACAAGTTGGTGCAGCTAACACAGTAAATTGTGTTTCATGTTTAGTTAATTCTTCTTCAGTTGGTGTAATAAATAGTTGGCGTGCAAATAAGTTATGCCAAGCATATTCGTTAATCACTTCAACATTAAGCTGATATTTTTTATCCGCTCCGGCAAATCCTTTGAAAGAAAATAATTCATCTTTCGCATTTAGATGATCAACAACTTTTTTATAAAGCTTTTCGAAAGATTCCTCGTCAATTGATTGGTTTACTGCACCCCAATCGACAGTGTTTTCACTAACTTTATCACGCACAATAAAACGATCTTGCGGTGAGCGACCAGTGTATTTACCTGTAGTTGCTCTTACAGCACCTGTAGCTGTTAAAACTCCTTCATCTCGTGAAAGGAATTTTTCTACAAGTAAAGGCACTGATAAGTTAGCGTGTAAATTACTATGATTTGCAAACTGTTCGCTTGCACTTGATTTTGCTGTCGTATTCATTACACTATCCATCCTTTTTTCATGAATTACTCAATATTTTTATTTAGTATAACATATTAAGTTTATTAATACCTATTAATATATGAGCGTATCTACCTGTACTATTATCAAAAGTTACATTTTAGTGAAACATATCACATAAGTGTTGAGTGTTGCCGTAGACGGTAGAAATTAAATACATTCTAACAAATAAAATTTAAATCTACAAAGGAAAGTAATTTTCATTATAATCAAGTATCTATATAGTGGAGCATTTACTAGATTGGTGCGTTTCGTTTTGATAAAGTGAAATTTTACAATTTAGTTGGTCATGTTTAGTTGACATGTAAAACTTATTTCGTTAGCATGTGATTTAACGGATTCTCTTATTCAGAGTCGGCGGAGGGACAGACCCGAGGAAGCCCAGCAACCATCACAATTGTGAAAAGGTGCTTACCTGATGCAAGGGCTTATACCTTGAACAATAAGAGTGAAAGGTCAAACGTTTATCCTTTCCTCATACAGGAAAGGTTTTTTTATTTAGTGCAACAATAATGATTGGCTGTTTAATGTTCAAGTGGATTGGTTATGTAAAAATGACAAAATCGTTCAACAATAGTCATTACATACAAACCGTTTGTTAAAGAAACATATTAAATAGTCTAACTTTATATGAATGCCTATTATCTTTCTCTGATCTTTAAGAGCTCCGTGATGATTCATATAATAGGAGGCTTTTACATTGGAAAAAAATCGTCGTTTATTTACTTCAGAATCAGTTACAGAGGGACACCCTGATAAAATGAGTGATCAAATTTCGGATGCCATTTTAGATGAAATTTTTAAAGAAGATCCGAATGCACGAGTTGCTTGTGAAACGACTGTTACGACTGGGCTCGTTTTAGTAGCTGGGGAGATTACTACATCTGTATACGTTGATATACCAGCAATTGTTCGACAGACAGTCGAAGAAATTGGTTATACGCGTGCTAAATTTGGATTCGACGCCGAGACGTGTGCCGTGTTGACTTCAATCGATGAGCAATCTATCGATATCGCAAGTAGTGTTGATGTGGCGTTTGAGGCTCGAGAAGAGGGGATGGTGGAAACGCTCGGTGCAGGTGATCAAGGATTAATGTTCGGTTATGCGTGTGATGAAACAGAAGAATTAATGCCACTACCTATTCACTTAGCGCACCGATTAGCAAAGGAATTAGCTGACGTAAGGAAAAATGGGCTTATTCCGTATTTACGTCCAGACGGAAAAACTCAAGTGACTGTTGAATATGATGAAGATGATAATCCTGTTCGGGTTGATACAATCGTTATTTCAACACAACATCATCCTGATATAGAACAAGCTAAAATTAAAGAAGATATAATTAAACAAGTTATAAATCGTGTTGTTCCAGCAGAATTATTAGATGAAGGAACTAAATATTTCATTAACCCTTCAGGTCGATTTGTTATTGGTGGGCCACAAGGTGACGTCGGCTTAACAGGTAGGAAAATCATCGTTGATACTTACGGTGGCTACGCGCATCACGGTGGCGGTGCATTTAGCGGAAAAGACCCGACGAAAGTAGACCGTTCGGCAGCATATGCTGCACGGTATGTCGCTAAAAATTTAGTTGCAGCCGGTGTCGCTCGAAAACTCGAGGTGCAGATAGCCTATGCAATTGGCGTCTCCAAACCAGTATCAATTTCCGTTGATACGTTCGGAACCGGGTCGATTGCTGATGAGCGGATTGTTGATATTATACAACGCATCTTTGACTTAAGTCCTTCAGGCATTATAGAAACCTTAGATTTGCGCCGACCGATTTACCGTAAATTGGCTGCGTATGGACATTTTGGCCGTGACGATTTAGATTTAACTTGGGAACGAACTGATAAAGTAGATGAAATTAAAAAGTATTTATAATTGAAAGTTTAATGAATATTATTGAGGTTAATTTTGGATAAAGCATTGGAGTCGATTGTTTTGGCTCTGATGCTTTTTTCGTGTTGTTAAATGTAATACTGAAAATATTTGGTTTGCGATAAAAATCGCGCTTAACGGTTAGTTCAATTTAAGCGGCTGAACTCGCTCGGAATCGGCGAAAAAGTGCAGTTCAAAATAAAATCGATTGTGTCCAGTTTTATGTGTAAATTTAATGCTGAAATTCTTCAGAAATCTACAATGCTTTCCACGGGCAACACTTCAACTTTTATAGCTCCACATTCGTGTCGCTATAATGATTTTCAGTTGTTGCTTTTCCCGTAGGAGTCTTCGTAGATTTCTTTCGTTACTCCCATATTAACTTTCAATATTTACACAATCATATGGACTTAATCTAAAAATCAAAATGAACTGCTCAAAATCGATGGAAAGGAGCAGTTCAAAATAAAAATTGAAATGAACTGCTCGAAATTGGCGCAAAAGTGCAGTTCAAAATAAAAATTGAAATGAACTGCTCGAAATGAGTGAAAAAGTACAGTTCAAAATAAAAATCGAAATGAACTGCTCGAAATCGGTGAAAAGGCGCAGTTCAAAATAAAAATCAAAATGAACTGCTCGAAATCGGTGAAAAAGTGCAGTTCAAAATAAAAATCAAAATGAACTGCTCAAAATTGATGAAAAAGTGCAGTTCAAAATAAAAATCAAAATGAACTGCCCGAAATGAGTGAAAAAGTGCAGTTCAAAATAAAAATCAAAATGAACTGCCCGAAATGAGTGAAAAAGTGCAGTTCAAAATAAAAATCAAAATGAACTGCACTTAAATATAGAAATATAAAAAACCGTGGAACCTCATGATCCAGTCACTCATATAAAATTTAAGATTACCTTTCCATTTCTAAATCAGTTTCATTTTTATAATATTGTCCTCTTTTGACATATGTTTCTCTGATTCGTTGCATTTCTTCTAAATCTTTTTCAGTAAGTTCACGGACGACACGAGCTGGACGACCGAGAGCTAATGTATTCGGTGGGATTTTTGTACCCGGGGAGACAAGGCTACCCGCACCGACAAATGCTCCTTCACCGATTTCAGCTCCATCTAAAATTAGCGATCCCATTCCTACGAGTGCATTTTTTCTCACGGTACAAGCGTGTAACGTAACTTGGTGTCCAACAGTAACATCGTCCTCTACAATAACTGGCATATCCGGACTTTGGTGAATGAGGGATAAGTCTTGAATGTTTACACGGTTTCCGATTCGTGTAGGAGCGACATCGCCTCGAATAACAGTTTGAAACCAAACCGTAGACTCCTCACCAATCTTCACATCGCCAATAATAGTTGCGTTGTTTGCTACAAATGCAGAATCATGGATTTCAGGTGAAATATTTTTGTAATGATGAATCATAGTGTATACCCTCCAAATAATAAAAAATAATATTTTATCGTATTGTATAAGCTTGCCAAAATACGACAGTAAAATCCAGAGAAAATAGGTTACTTTTTTTCAATTGCAATGACGAAAGGCGGTTCGTTCATTAAATTAATAAATTGGTATTGTAACACAAAATAATCTTTCTGTTCCAACTGTGAAACAAAATCTAATACAGCGTTTTTCTCAGCTTGCCCACCTGGATGGCCGGCGTAAACGACAAGTACAAGTAGTCCTTTTTTTCTTAATAAAGGAAGTAGTTTTTTAATAGCTGTAATTGTTGAATCAGGTTGTGTAATAATGCTTTTATCACTTCGGGGTAAATATCCCAAATTAAACACGGCAGCCGCTAATGAAGTGTCTTCATCGATGTATTGATCAATAAGCGCATGGCTATCATGTATGAGAGTGACATTTTGCCTGTTTTGTTCATTTAAGAGTTTTGTCGTTGTTGCAATGGCTTGTTCTTGAATATCAAAGGCGAAAACATGACCATTTTTAGCAACTAATTCGCTAAGGTATAGCGTGTCATTTCCATTTCCACACGTGGCATCAACGACGATGTCACCATGTTTGATAGTTTTATCTAATAAATCATGTGCAAACCTAATTATTCCTTGTAACATTAGAGCGTACCATTCCTTTCATATTCGCTAAAATCGATTGCTATGAATAGTTTACCATAAAAGGTTTCATTGCTACATTTTAAGTATGGCACTAGCGCGAATCTTGACAAATCAGCTCTGATTCTCTACAATTCGAGTAGTTATTACATATATTATGCGGGATAAAATGAGGAAAATTAACCGCTACGCAGAGAAGTTATTTTCTGGCTTTTAAATATCGTTTATAAATTTTCAAATAAACAATTTGTATCACTAAAAGCTTCCCAAAATTAACCGAGTGGGTAGCTTTTTAAATGGATTAGTAATAAGGGGAGGCATAATTGTGAGCTATAACCACAAAGAAATTGAGCGGAAATGGCAACAATATTGGTTGGAAAATAAAACGTTTAAAACGGACGTATATTCAGACAAGGAAAAAATTTATGCACTTGATATGTTCCCATATCCATCTGGATCAGGATTACACGTAGGACATCCTGAGGGGTATACGGCAACAGATATCGTTTCAAGAATGAAGCGAATGCAAGGGTATGAAGTGTTACATCCGATGGGGTGGGATGCATTCGGACTTCCTGCAGAACAATATGCATTAGATACAGGAAATAGCCCGGCAGAATTTACGAACAAAAACATTGCAACGTTTAAACGTCAAATTCAAGAACTAGGTTTTTCATACGATTGGGATCGTGAAATTAGTACAACGGATCCAGGTTATTATAAATGGACACAGTGGATTTTCACAAAGCTTCATGAAAAAGGTCTCGCCTATATGGATGAAGTTGAAGTGAATTGGTGTCCGGCTTTAGGTACTGTTTTAGCGAATGAAGAAGTGATTGACGGAAAAAGTGAACGAGGCGGACATCCAGTTGAAAAGAAGCCGATGAAACAATGGATTTTAAAAATTACCGAGTATGCTGATCGACTACTTGATGATTTAGAAGAATTAGATTGGCCGGAAAGTATTAAAGATATGCAACGAAACTGGATTGGTCGCTCTGAAGGTGCTGAAGTTGTTTTCCGAATTGCAAATTACGATGAAGAGTTTCGTGTATTTACGACACGACCAGATACGTTGTTTGGAGCAACCTATGCGGTATTAGCACCAGAACATGACCTAGTAAAACAAATCGTAACAGAGGAACAGCGTGAAGCGGTTGAATCATATATTGAAGAAGTTAAAAATAAATCTGAAATCGAACGGACAGACGTATCGAAAGAAAAAACGGGGGTTTTCACCGGAGCATACGCAATAAATCCCGTCAACAATAAAGAAATCCCAATCTGGATTGCCGATTATGTGTTGGCTGGTTATGGAACAGGTGCAATTATGGCGGTTCCGGCTCATGATGATCGAGACTACGACTTTGCAACGACGTTTGATTTACCGATTGTTGAAGTCGTCGCAGGAGGAAATATTGACGAAGCTCCATACGTTGAAGATGGTGAGCATGTCAATTCAGATTTTATTAATGGAATGAAACAAGAAGAAGCAATTGATACGATGCTAAATTGGCTAGAAGAAAACGGTAAAGGCGAGCGTCAAATAACATACCGATTACGTGATTGGCTCTTCTCACGCCAACGATACTGGGGTGAACCGATTCCAAT
>Ga0079226_10000717_pt1 | contig 24131 bp, 24 predicted proteins | sample Poulit2014_FD_76345 | JGI IMG/M metagenome (GOLD analysis project Ga0079226, IMG submission 76345) | Agricultural soil microbial communities from Georgia to study Nitrogen management - Poultry litter 2014 | ecosystem: Environmental > Terrestrial > Soil > Agricultural land | place: USA: Georgia...
CAAAAAAACAGTTAAATATCTCATGTTGGATACTCAACTGCTGAATAAAGAACAATTAATATGTATTTTTTTAAAAAAAGTAGCCACGTTTGCCGTAATTATAAATTATAAAAGTTTTAAACCACCACTTTATACAAGTGGGTGTCCGCAGAAGCATTCCTGTCCTCCCCTTAAAGTAGGCTTGACATTCCAACTTCAATTTAAAACTCCCATATAGATGCTTAGAGGTTAAAACTTAAATGAATTACAAACAACGCAGCTATTTAATTACTAGTCTACATCTTTTATGAATCGTTTTCAATAATGTACATTTTAATTATTTAGTCAAGCGTTTCTATAAAAAAGTTTCTGTTTAATAATTACACGAGAAACGACTGTTGAAGTGTTTCTCGATTGACGAAAATTTTATTCACTGTAAAATAGTATAAGAATTAATATAGGTTTATAAAAGGAGAAACTATGTATTATTTAGCAGGTTATTTATTAAAAGTAATTTTATCAATATTCGGCAGATTAAAAACATTCGGCAAAGAAAAGCTTCCAACATCTGGTGGTTACGTCATTGCTTGCACTCATACAGGATGGGTAGATATTTTATGGCTCGGTATATCAATTTTACCGTTAAAAATTCATTACATGGCAAAGAAAGAACTATTTGCCTCAAAGCCACTGAACTGGTTAATGACACAACTTCACGCATTCCCAGTAAACCGTGAAAATCCTGGACCGAGCGCGATAAAAATACCGAGACGATTAATTAAGGAAGATCAAATCGTCGGTATCTTCCCAAGTGGAACACGTACGACTGAAGAAGTTCCTCTTAAACGTGGTGCAGTGACTATTGCTGGACGTTCAAATGCACCAATCGTACCAGCAGCATACGTTGGGCCGAATAGTTTCAAAGATTTATTAAAGTTTCAAACGCCCAAACTAATTTTCGGTGATCCCATTTATGCACCTGATGATAAACCGAGAAAAGAAGCATTAGATATTATGATGAACGATTTGAATGACGCTCTTAATAAGTTGCAAGATGAATTAGAACAAAAATAAAAAAGTATCCTGTCGAGGAGTGCCTAACGTTGCGCACTAAAGGACAGGATACTTTTCTTGTTAAAAACCCGTAATAACAGCTTTTTCTCGATATAATTATTCGCGAATTTGTCCGTTGCCTTTAATAATGAATTTACTTGATGTTAATGCATTAAGCCCCATTGGCCCTCTCGCATGTAACTTTTGCGTACTAATCCCTATTTCTGCTCCGTAACCAAATTCTGACCCATCAGTAAAACGTGTAGATGCATTATGGTATACAGACGTAGAATCAACATTTTGTAAGAACAATTGAGCATTCGTCTCATCTTCCGTAATAATTGCATCTGAATGGTGCGTACCGTATTTATTAATATGTTCAATCGCCTCTTGACAATCAGAAACTACTTTCACACTTAAAGCTAAGTCTAAGTATTCTTTATACCAGTCTTCTTCTGTTGCCTCATCCGCTTCTGGGAAAAACTCACGTGCTTTTTCATCAGCAAATAATTCAACGTCAAAATTTAACAACCTTTCTAAAACGTCAGAACCATACTCATCAAACCATTCTTCATGGAATAAAACTGTTTCGACAGCATTACAAACGCCTGGACGTTGTAATTTAGCATTTAAAATAATTTCTTGTGCTTGATCTTGATCAGCCGATTCATCCACGTAAATGTGACAATTACCAGCACCTGTAGCAATAACTGGCACAGTCGCCTCTGCAACAACAGTTTCAATTAGTTTTTCACTTCCGCGTGGAATAAGTACGTCTAAATATTCATTTAACTGAAACAACTCTTGTGCTGTTTCCCTACTCGTATCTTCAATCAGTTGAACAGCGTCAACTGGTAACGCACTTTTTTCTAGTGCTTCATGAATCGCTTGAACAATCGCGATATTAGAATGAGTTGCTGCTGAACTTCCGCGGAGCACAACGGCATTTCCAGTTTTTAAGCATAGTGTCGCTGCGTCTAACGTAACATTTGGACGTGCTTCATAAATCATACTAACGACACCTAAAGGTACGCGTACCTTTTCAATCTTTAGACCGTTAGCTTGATCAACTTCTTCTAAAACATCACCAATTGGATCATGTAATTCAGTGAGTGCTTTAATACCTTCCGCCATGTCATTTAACCGTTGTTCATCTAATAAAATACGATCTATTACAGCTTCTGATAACTCTTCCTTTTTACCATTTTCTAAATCTTTTTTATTCGCTTCTAAAATAGTTGCTTTATTTTCAAGTACTTTATCCGCAATTAAAAGTAGCGCATTATTTTTTTCCTCAGTCGTTACTCCTGTTAATAAATAACTTGCCTCTTTCGCTAGCTTTCCTTTGTTCTTTACTTCACTCATCTTTCTTCCTCCTAAAATATTAACGTTTTATTTAAATGTGATCGCTTAACTCAACCCAACGATCACGGTGAATAACTTCTGTTGCTGGTTTTCTATTTCTTTTTTCTTCGTGCCTACGTTTATTTCTCTCAAGAATATACTTCCGAATATCATCAGATGAAGTATTTACTTGTCCTTTTCCTAACATACTAGTTTCCCCGTGCACTTCAACGACGTCACCTTTTGCAAATGTTCCAGATACTTTATAAACACCTGCTGGCAATAAACTTCTACCGTGGTGTAAAATGGCTTCTTCTGCCCCTTTATCAACAAATAGTTTACCTGTCGGCTCTGAATGAAAAGCAATCCACTGACGACCTGTATTAATCGGAGGCAGTGAATCATTGACAATATAAGTACCATCACCTTTACCACTAATAATGTTCGTCAACTTCGCTTCGCCTTCACCAGTTCCGATAAACACTTTAACACCTAAAGATAAAGCTTTATTCGCTGCCTGAAGTTTCGAATACATGCCTCCAGTTCCTACTTTAGAACCCGTACTATCTGCACCTTGCATCATATCATCGGTTATTTCTTCTAAATAATCATATTTTTTTGCATCAGGATTTTTTCGCGGATTCGAATCATACAATCCATTAATATCAGTTAATAATATGAGTTGATCTGCATGTAAAAAGCCACTGACGAGTGCCGAGAGCATATCATTATCTCCGAACGTCAATTCATCGACGGCAACCGTATCATTTTCATTAATAATTGGGATAATACCGCGATCTAATAGTTCAGACAACGTTGCAAAAGCATTTTGAAATCTATCCTTATCTGAAAAGTCACCACGTGTTAGCAATACTTGTGCGGGGGTTAGTTCATAACTATTAAATTCATCTATATATGATTGAATAAGTAAGCTTTGTCCAACAGCAGCTGACGCTTGTTTCCCTTTAATTGTTACAGGACGTGATGGATAACCAAGTTGTAAAAAGCCAGCTGCCACCGCTCCTGAAGATACTAAAATAACTTCGTGCCCTTCTGCTCGTATCGCTGCAACTGCTTTTACGTGATCAGCTAACTTCTTTTCATCAATTTCCCCACGGTCATTCGTTAATGAACTGCTTCCTATTTTGACGACTACACGCTGTTTTTTCATTTTGTAAAAACTCCTATTATCTCTTATTAACTTTACGTAAACAAAAAGCTCTATTCATCCTCTATTGAAAGGACGAAAGAGCTTAACTTCCGTGGTACCACCAGTCTTGGATGAAAAACATCCCACTTTTATATGATAACGCTCATTTATTGCGCCCGTGTTTTGCACGAGTCTTTAAAAGGTAGGTTCCGTAAGCATCTTTAGATGAAACTTTTCAGCTTATAAATTTCATTCTCTGTCAAAAGATAATCATACGTACTAGTCCTTCTTACGATTAATATTCATTTTGTATTCTTATTATGGATAAAAGAGAGTTATCTGTCAACTAAATGGCCTTAAATCACCATTTTAAACGCCTACTTTTTGAAAGCGATCAAAACGAAGTGGCTCAGTTGGAATGCACGTTTCTTGTTCAGTAATTAACTCTTCAATTAATTTTCCAGTAACAGTAGCTAAACTAATCCCGTCTCCTTCATGGCCTGCTGCAATATAAAGTCCAGGAATTTCATCAACTTTTGAAACAATTGGCATATGATCTTCTGTATACGGTCTAAAGCCTGTGTATGCGCGAATCATATTAAAATCATCCATATCAGGGAAGAAACGAATCGCTCGGTTTGCCATCGTTTCAATGACATTAATATCAACTCTATCATCATAACCAACAAATTCACGACTACTTCCTAATAAGAAATTCTGACTTTCTGTCGGCTCAAGAACGAGAGCAACACCATGTCTCTTCGTACGTTCATCGACGACACGATCACGCTCAAATTTATTCATTAAATAGCCGAATTCCATGACGTTACGCATCATAATTGGTTGCTGACGCGCACCTATCATAATATGACCTTTACGTGGAATAATTGGGATATTAAGCCCGAGCATCTCACCGATAAACGGCGCCCAAACGCCAGCAGCATTAACAACTTTCTTAGCCGTAAATGTGCCTTTTGTCGTTTCTATATGAAAATCTTCTTTTTTCGTAATATTCGTTACTTCTGAAAACGTTTGTAATTTCAAACCGTATTCTTTCGCACGATCTACTAATGAATAACAAAACAAATAAGGGTTAATCAGAGAATCTGTTTCACACTCTAGCCCACCAGGAATATCGTGTGCAAAGAATGGCGATTCATTTCTAATGTCTTTCTCATCTAACACGTTAAATTTCAAACCATTTTCTTTTTGAATATTAACCCACTCTACTGCCGCTTCCATTTCCTCTTCATTATCACATACTAAAATACTACCAAGTTCACGATATTCAAATGGTAATTGTAAATCTTTCTTTAATTCAGTCGTTAGCTCTTGACTCTTTAATGACATTTTACTATCAAAGCCCGGGTCTTTATCAACAATTGTAATGTTTCCATCACATTTTGAAGACGTACCACTTGCGATATCATCTTTATCAAATAACGTGACGTCTAAACCTGCTTTTGATACGTAATATGCGATTGCACAACCAACAATTCCTCCACCAATAATAGCGACTTCTGTGTGATTATTTTGCTTCATTTTCTCTGCCTCCCAAACATGTCTTCAAACGATATACGATCTAATTAAAATTATGTATTAAATACTTCTACTACGTACTTTAAATATGTTTTTAATAAAACACAACTCTATTCTATCACATGGAATATCTTTTGTGGTAGAATGGAATTTAAATTATGTTTTTTTAACTTAAATATTTACTGCTATGATATTTTACAAAAGGGGAGTAAACGATGGATGAGATGATTGTTTGTAGATGTGAAGAAGTTACACTAAAAGATATTAAAGAAACGGCAGAAAAATACAAATGTTCTGCACGTGAAGTGAAACTACGTACACGAGCAGCAATGGGTTATTGCGGTGGTAGAACTTGTCGTAAAGCAGTCGATACTGTACTTGAACAAGCGACTGGTGAATTGACAGGACATAACGTACCACTGAAAGTACAACCTCCTGTTCGCCCAGTTTCCCTTTCTGTTTTAGGAGGTCAGTCAAAATGAAAAACCGTATTACAACGCATCCAGTCCTTGAAGATTTAACGAATAAAAAAGAAATAACTTTTACATATGATGGCAAAGAGTATACAGGGTATGAAGGTGATACAGTTGCCTCTGCACTTTTAGCAAATGGCGTCCGCACATTAAGAGTTCATGAAGAATCAGGACAGCCACGTGCAATCTATTGTAATATCGGTCACTGCTTTGAATGTCGCGTCACGATTAATAATGCAGACGGTGTGCGTGCATGTTTAACACCTATTCAAGACAACATGGTCGTTAAAAGCGGAAAAGTAGAAGCTGCACCACTGAGTCCAGCAATTGATCCGAAAGATTTACCACGTACATATGCTGATTTCAAACAACAAGCGAACGATACGAAAGGGGAAAAATAAATGCGAGACATCGTCATTATTGGAGCAGGTCCAGCTGGGCTATCTGCTGCTATATCATGCCGTGAGGCACATTTAAATACGCTCGTCATTGATGAATTTCCGAAACCAGGCGGTCGACTACTCGGTCAACTTCATCAAGAGCCTACCGGTGAATGGTGGAACGGCATTTTAGAAACTGAGAAGCTTCTAGATCGTGCAAACGAACTTAAAACAGACATTCGTACAGAAGTTTCTGCTCATCATATTGAAAAAATAGATAACGGCTTTATCGTACATACAAACCGTGAACAAATTAAGACAGCAAATGTTCTTATTGCGACAGGCGCTGCGGAAGTTCCTGCCCCTATCCCAGGCTGGACGTTACCAGGCGTTATGAGTATTGGTGCAGCTCAAGTCATGACAAACGTCCACCGTGTAAAAGTTGGTGAAAAAGGAATTGTTGCTGGAGTTAACGTCTTATCTGCCGCAATCGCTCGAGAAATGCAGTTAGCAAATATTGACTTACATAGCATGATGCTACCTGTTAAAAATGCTATTACCGAAGAAGCCGGCGACCCTAGAAAAGTGATGGAAGGTTTAGCACGTATTGGTCACTTAGCGCCTTCACCATTCTTACGATTTGGAAGTACATTTGCATCTGAAAAAATCGTTCAAAACTTAGTCGTAAAATTTTATCCGAAAAACGGTTTCAAAATGTGGGGAATGCCCATTCACATTCGAAAAGCAATTAAACAAATAAATGGTACGGATAAAGTTGAATCTGTAACAGTTGTTAAAGTTGATCCCGACGGAAACGTTATTCCTAATACAGAAGAAATAGTCGAGGTTGATTTTGTTTGTATCGCTGGCGGACTCTATCCTTTATCGGAACTTGCTTCAGTGGCAGGTTGTCCTTTCCATTACGCAGAAGAACTTGGCGGACACGTTCCTGTTCATAACGAAAGTATGGAAACACCTGTTGATGGGCTTTACGTTGCTGGAAATATTACAGGCATCGAAAGCGCTAAAGTTGCGGCAAGACAAGGAACAGTTGCTGGACTTTCTATTGCGAAAAAATATGCACAAAATAAAGCAGATATTACTTTCCAATTAGAAGTAGCGAAAGACCTCGTTAAACAGACGCGTGATGATGCGTCAATTCAGTTCCATCCTAATATCCGCGAAGGTCGTAAAAAAGTTCATAACGCTTTTAATGAACAAGTAAAGCCATAAAACATTACCGATTAATCTCGTAAAGTACATATTGTTACTTTGCGAGATTTTTTATGCGTTTAATAAGGGAATATTCACCTACAATGTACTTTTCTTAAATTATTTACGAGAAATCGCTATACTTATATAGGAGGGGGCATTTTATTTGCAAAAAACTATCTTTGGTAATCACGAAACAGACACATTAAGACAACTTGATAATTGTTTAAAAACAGGTAACGTCGTCGGTGGTGTGTTATGTGCAGATGGGCATTACGGATATAGTCAACCTGTTGGTGGTGTTATTGTTTATGATGGACAAATCTCACCTTCTGGCGTTGGTTATGACATTGGTTGTGGGAATAAAGCTGTGAAAACTAACTTGCGATACGACGATATAAAAGACCAATTACCACAGCTGATGGATCAAATAAAGAAAGCAGTTGTTTTCGGCGTTGGGAAACGAGCGACAACAACAGTTGATCACGCACTTTTTGATGATGACCGGTGGAATGTTTATAAAGAAATTGGAAAGCACGAACATGATGAATTAAAAGCTTTAGCAAGAAAACAACTAGGTACAGCTGGTTCTGGAAATCATTATGTTGATTTATTAGTTGATGAAAAAACAGATGAAATTTGGGTTGGAAATCACTTTGGTAGTCGAGGACTTGGGCACCGAACAGCGACTGGCTTTCTAAACTTGGCAAATGACCGCCAGTTTTCTGATAAAGCACCACGTGAAAGTATGGAACAGTTACCAACTTTATTTGATATAAATAGCGATCTTGGACAGATGTACTTCGAAGCAATGACACTTGCTGGAACGTATGCATACGCAGGGCGCGATTATGTGATGGATACTGTGCTGAATATTTTAGGTGCACAGTCTACTTTAGAAGTACACAACAACCATAATTATGCATGGAAGGAAATTCATAACAGTAAGGAATACATTGTCGTACGTAAAGGTGCAACACCTGCCGCACCCGGCCAACTAGGCTTCGTTGGTGGAAGTATGGGAGATATATCAGTCATTCTTCGAGGTGTCGATAGTGAAAAAAGTAGACAAGCATTTTATAGTACGGTTCACGGTGCAGGAAGAGTGATGAGTCGAACGAAAGCTGCCGGACGAATGAACTGGCGAAAACGTCGCCGAACAGGTGGCGCAATTACAGAAAAAATGATGAATGATGCCATTAAAAAATACGGTGTTGAACTTCGTGGTGGAGGGACAGATGAAAGTCCTTTCGTTTACCGAAAACTTCAATCAGTTTTAGATGCACATGAAGGTACTATTGAAGTGTTACACAGACTTAGACCGATTGGCGTTTTAATGGATTAAAGAAGAATAAATGAAGGCTATCTTCTCACATACGAGAAAGATAGCCTTTATTTATTCGATAATTTCTTTTAGCTTATGAACTAACTCATCCATTTGTTCATTTGTCCCGACAGTAACACGTAAATAGTTATTAACTAATGGGACGTCAAAGTATCGAACGAGAATGTTTTTCTCTAATAACTTTTCATAGAGCTCAGCAGCATTCTCAGTATCATGACGAATGAATAAAAAGTTTGTTGCTGATGGTAATACATCAAAACGAATAGCTTCTAATTGTTTCGTTGCTCGCTCTCTCGTGGCAACAATTTTTTCAGTCGTCTGGTTGAAATAATCTTTATCTTCAAAAGATGCCGTTGCACCAGCTAGCGCCAATCGATCAATTGTATATGAGTTAAATGAATCTTTCATACGAATAAGTGCTTTAATTAATGATTGATCCCCTAATGCATAACCGACTCTAAGGCCCGCTAATGCTCGTGATTTTGACGTCGTTTTAATAACGAGTAAATTTTTATATTTATTTACTAAACTTGCTGCTGAAGCTTCCGCAAAATCTACATAAGCTTCGTCTACAATGACGACTTTATTTTCATTCGCCTGAATAACCGCTTCAACACTTGCTAACGGCATATATAAACTCGTTGGAGCATTCGGGTTCGGAAAAATAACGCCACCATCAGATTGAAAGAGACTTTCCGGTTCGATTGTTAGGTCATCATTAAGTGGCACTTCTTCAAATGGAATATCAAATAATTTCGCATAGACAGGATAAAAGCTGTACGTAATATTCGGATACTTAATCGTTTCTCCTGGCTCAAAAAATGCCATAAAGGAAAAAGCTAGCACTTCATCTGATCCATTCCCAACAAATACTTGATCATTTGAAAGTGAATAATGATTAGCAATCGATTCTTTTAAGCGATCCGCTGTCGGTGATGGGTATAATTGTAAATCTTTTGACGCAGCGTCTTTAATTGCTTCAATCACTTTTGGACTTGGTGGATAAGCATTTTCATTCGTGTTTAATTTAATAATATCCGGATTATTTAGTTGCAATCCTGGAACGTAAGGCTCTGCACGCTTCGCCATCGTACTCCAAAACTTATCTGTTGTCATTCAGTTATTCACCTTTCTTCTACTATTTTTTACTTCGGTGTAACAATTCACGCTTAACATCTGTTATATCAACGTCAGCAATGTTTAATAAAACGAGTGAATGGTAAACAAGATCTGCCATTTCCATCGTTAATTCTTTTTTATCTTCATTTTTAGCACCGATAATCACTTCGCTCGATTCCTCACCGATTTTCTTCAATACTTTATCAATTCCTTCACGGAATAAATAAGACGTGTAAGAACCTTCTACTGGATTATCTTTTCTCTCAGCTATTTCCTCAACTAAGTCATGAACGACTTGTCGACTATCTTCTTTTGTCTGTAAAATATCTTCAAAGAAACAAGACGTTTCATTCGTATGGCACGCTGGCCCAGTTGGTGAAACTGTTACTAATAGCGCATCAGAATCACAGTCTAACGTCAGTTTGCTCACCTTTTGTTTATTACCTGATGTCGCTCCTTTGTTCCATAACTCTTGTCGTGAACGGCTATAAAACCATGTTTCTTTCGTCTCAATCGTTTTATTTAACGATTCTTCATTCATATAAGCTAACATAAGAACTTCCCCTGTACGTTCATCTTGTACAATTGCTGGAATAAGTCCTCGTTCATCAAACGTAATATTTTTTAATTTGCTCTCCATTGTCTAACCATCCTCGTCTATATATTCGAGTTTAAATATTTCTTTAAATCTTCAATTAAAATTTCTTTGTAATGAAATACTGATGCTGCTAAAGCTGCGTCAGCTTTTCCTTCCGTTAAAACTTCTAAAAAGTGCTCTTTTTTTCCGGCACCTCCGCTAGCTACGACAGGGATATTAACCGCTTCACTCACTGCTTTCGTGAGTTCAATACTGTAACCATCTTTTGCCCCGTCACCGTCAATACTATTTAGAACAATCTCACCAGCACCAAGCTGTTCGCCTCGCTTCGCCCACTCTATCGCATCCATCTCTGTCGTTTTTTTCCCACCGCGTGAGTAAACTTCCCACGTTCCTTCACTCACTTGCTTCACGTCCATAGACAAAACGACTTTTTCTGAACCGAAAGTGTTTGCAGCTTCTTGAATGAGTAAAGGATTTGATAAGGCTGCACTATTAATCGATACTTTATCAACACCTACTGCAAAAATCTTCTCTATATCCTCTAATGTGCGGATGCCTCCTCCAACTGTTAAAGGAATTGAAACGACTTCTTTCAGTGCTTTTATCGTATCTATAAAGACACTCCTACTTTCTTGTGAAGCAGCGATATCATAAAAAACGAGTTCGTCTGCTCCCGATTGATCATAATACTTCGCTAATTCCATAGGGTCTGCTACGTCTTGGATATCTTTAAACTTTTTTCCTTTAACGACACGTCCCCCATCTACATCTAAACACGGCACTATTCGTTTATTACTCATTTGCCTGACCGTCCAAAACATCTTCTAACTTTAAGTTCCCATCGTACAATGCTTTACCGATAATTGCCCCATACATATTCATCTCGCGAAGTTTATTAACATCTTCAGCTGTCGTTACACCGCCTGAAGCGATAACGTCAATCGAAGCTTGTTCATTGATTTCTTTTAGTTCTTTAAAGTTCGGACCTTGTAACATCCCGTCTGTAAAAATATCCGTATATACGACTGTCTGTAAACCGACTGCTTCTAGGTCTTTCAATAAATCTAACGCGCGAACTTCACTCGTTTCAGTCCATCCGTCTGTTGCAACATAGCCATTTCTTGCATCGATTGAAACAGCGATTTTTTCACCATATTTATCAATTGCTTCTTTAACGAACTGTGGGTTTTGAATAGCAGCAGTTCCGATAATGACACGACTAACACCATTTTCAATATGTTCATCGATTATTTCCATTGAGCGTATTCCACCGCCCACTTGTACAGGAATATTAACAGCTTTAGCGACTGCCTGAATCGCCTCACGATTAATTGAACGTCCTGTTTTTGCGCCGTCTAAATCAATTAAATGGATATACTCTGCTCCTTTTCTTTCCCATTCTAATCCCATATCGGTCGGAGAATCTCCATAAATCGTTTCTTTATCATAATCACCTTGAACGAGTCTTACACAATTACCATTTCTAACATCTATTGCTGGAAAAAGAATCACTTTTACAACATCTCCTACTTTAATTATTCTAATAAGCCTTTTGTTGATGGAACTCCTTTTACTTCCGTATTAATTGTACTTGCAGCGTTTAACGCTCGCCCAAATGCTTTGAAAATAGATTCAATCATATGGTGTGTATTTTTTCCGTAATGTAAATTAATATGCAACGTTACTTTTGCGTGACTAACGAATGCTTGAAAGAATTCCTCAACAAGCTCTGTATCAAATTCACCGACCCGATCTTTTAATCCTTCGACATTATAAACGAAAAACGGTCGCCCGCTAACATCAACAGAAACGGTTGACAGTGCCTCATCCATCGGAATAGATACCGTTGCATAACGGTCAATTCCTTCTTTCGTACCGAGACTTTTATAAAATGCTTGGCCTAAAACAATACCGATATCTTCAACCGTATGGTGGTCATCTACTTCAACATCACCATCACAAATCACTTCTAAATCAAATAAACCGTGCTTCGTAAAAAGAACTAACATATGATCAAAAAATCCTGATTTCGTTTGAATGTTCGTTTCGCCGGTTCCATCAATAGCAAACTTTAAATCAATTGATGTTTCAGCTGTTTTTCTAGAAATTTCATCTCGTCTCATTCTTTATTCTCCATTCGTATATTAATCGCTTCACTATGCCCATCTAATCCTTCAGCATTTGCAATCGTCATAATTTCATCAGCTACATTTAATAATGACTGCTCAGAATAATGAATAATGCTCGAACGTTTAATAAAATCATAAACACCTAGTGGCGAAGAAAACTTAGCTGTCCCACTCGTTGGTAACGTATGATTCGGTCCTGCTATGTAATCACCTAGTGCTTCTGGTGAATAATTACCAAAGAAAATAGCTCCAGCGTGCTCGACTTTATCTACTAGCTCTAACGCATTTTCAATCATTAACTGTAAATGTTCTGGTGCCATTTCATTAACGATCGCAAAAGATTGTTCTAAAGATTCTGTCACTACAATTCTACCATAATCAGCTAGTGATTGATTGATAATCTCTTCTCGTTTTAACTTACTTTTCTGTCTATTCACTTCATCCTTTATTTGCTCTGCAACAGTTTTATCATGTGTCACACAAATCGCAGTCGCTCGTTCATCATGTTCTGCTTGTGAAAGCAAATCAGCAGCAACGTATGATGGATTAGCTGATTCGTCAGCAACGACGCAAATTTCACTTGGTCCTGCAATCATGTCAATAGCTACCTCTCCGAATACCCATTTTTTCGCACATGCAACGAAGGCGTTACCTGGACCGACAATTTTAGCAACTTTTTGTACTGTCTCTGTCCCGTAAGCTAATGCGGCAATTGCCTGAGCCCCTCCTGCCTTATAAATCGTTTGTATGCCAGCAACTTTTGCTGCTACGAGAACGTGGGGATTGATCGTTCCATCTTTTTGCGGCGGAGTAGTCATCGCAATATTCTTAACACCTGCGATTGATGCAGGCACTGCATTCATAAGTACGGTTGAAGGATAAGCCGCAGTTCCACCAGGTACGTAAATACCGACACTTTCTATCGGAGTAACCTTTTGTCCGAGCATGACACCTTCTTCATTATAAAACCATGACTTCTCTACTTGATTGGCGTGAAATTTATATATGTGTTCATACGCTTTTTTAATCGCCTGAATAAATGTTTCACTCACTTTTGATTCTGCTTCTTCGATTTCCTCTGTGGAAACTTTGATTGCTTGGATATTTGTTTGATCAAACTTTTCCGTATAACTGCGTAATGCCGCGTCACCATTTTGCTTAATCTCTTGAATAATATTTAAAACGACATCGTCTAAATCTGCATAACTCTGTTGACTACCTCCGGATGCCCTTAACTCATTGAAATACTCATTTCCTGAAATTATTTTCATTTATACTTCCTCCAACACTTTCGTTAACGATTGAATGAAAGATTGTATATCATCTGTTTTCGTTGCATAACTCGCCTTATTAACGATTAATCGCGCACTAACGTCAGCAATCGTATCAAGTACGACGAGGCCATTTTGATTTAACGTCGTTCCCGTTTCGACGATGTCTACGATTACATCCGACAATCCAATCAGTGGGGCTAATTCGATTGATCCATTCAACTTAATAGTCTCTATCCTTTTATTTCGTTCTTGAAAAAATTGTTCAGCTATTTTAGGATACTTTGATGCTACTGTTAAGGCATTTGTTTGTTGAACATCACTTTCTGGAAATCCTGCGACGACTAATTGGCATTTACCAAATTCAAAATCAAGTAGTTCATAAACGTCTGGCGTTTCTTCCATAATCGTATCTTTTCCGACAATCCCTACATCCGCAGCACCCTTTTCAACGTAAGTACATAAATCAGCCGTTTTCGCAAAAATTAACCGTACTTTTTTCGTCGTATCGTAAATAACTAATTTTCTGCTATTATTATGAAAGTCTGGAAATTCAATACCTGCTTTTTCTAAAAAAGTCATCGCGCGCTTTGCTGTTCTTCCCGTCGCAATCGCTAATGTAATATATGACACTTAAATCATCCTTTATTCTCAATTGTTGTTAACAATTCTTCGTTCGTCACAAATTGAATTGTTTGTTCATCATGTTCCAAATAATTACCTGTTTCTAATAAGTAAACGACTGCTTCACTTCGACGTCCAACTTTATCACGCTTATTATTAGCAACAGAAATGACTTCATAATTCTTTTCACGCATTGAGCGCGCTAATTGAATCGCTTGCTTCAAGTTTTGCTCATCATACAATATAATGGCGTGGAGCAGGCTTTCATCTTGATTGTTATTCCTCTGTATAACTTCAATAATCGTATCGATGTAATAAGCAAACCCTACGGCAGGTAAATTTGAACCAAAACGTCTACCAAGTTCATTATATCTTCCACCCATAACGATCGGCTGACCTACATTATCTACATACCCTTGAAAAATAGTGTGCGAATAATACCCCATATCGTTTATTAAGCCAAAGTCCATCACAATATTATCTTCACAATCATACATTTTTAATACTTCGTAAACAGACTCAATATAATCAATCGTTTCATCGATTGATTCCGTCAATTGTTGCGAACGAGCTTTTTTGATAACCGTTGCTGGCTTACCATATAAAAATGGGACTTCTTTTATCGCTTGTTTCCATTTTTCATCAATAGCTAAAGATGTTAAAAAGGACTCAATATCAACGACATTCTTCGCTTCAATCATCGCTTTTAATTGTTCTTCTTTAGATTTCTCTAGATCAATGTGCCGAAGAATTTCTTTCACATAGCCTGCATGACCTAGTTCAATTTTAATATCTGTAAAACCTAAATCTTCCAAAACGTGAATGGCTAATGCAATAACTTCTGCATCTGCTTCAGGTGATCGTTCAGAAAAATATTCAACCCCTGCTTGCATTTTTTCTATTTCTTCGTTCTCCCCACGTGGACGGCGAAACACATCTTGTACGTAGAAATAACGTAATTCATTATCTAATTCAGCGATATCTTGTGAAAGTTGTTGTGTTAATGGAATTGTTACATCCGGTCGAAGCACTAACACTTCGCCTGTATGGTCAATTACTTTAATCATTTCATTGCGATTAACAGAGCGATTTGCACTTGCATATAAATCATATTTCTCAAATGCAGACGTTTTAATCCGCTTATAACCGTACGTAATGAAACGATCACTCACCGTTCGTATCATTCGTTCATGCTGCTCATAACCTTGTACATTCGTTTCATTCATTCTATAATCAGAGTACACGAAAATGCCACCTTCCGAAAATTACTTTTTCAGTTTATCACTTTACTAGAGTGAAGTTATTTACTACTATATATATTATATGAAGTTTGTCAATAGATAGGAGGATAAAAAATGTTATTTGATTACCATTTACATAGTGACTTTTCTGCAGATTGCTCAATTACGACTGAACAAATGGTTCAAGGAGCAATTGAGAAAGGGTTAAAAGAAATTTGTTTCACAGAACATATTGATTATGAGTATCCAGATAAAGATTTTATTTTTGAATTCGACATGAATCAATACGCAAAAGAAATTGAACGATTACAAGCTAAGTACGCTGATACGATTACTATAAAAAAAGGAATTGAACTCGGCTTACAACCTTACCTATTACCAAAATATGAAGCGCTAATGGCCGAGGAAACATTTGATTTTGTCATTAGTTCTATCCATACAGCTGATAAAAAAGGATTACATTCTGGTGATTTCTTTGCTAATCGTTCAATAGAAACATCTTATCAATTATATTATGAAGAACTACTCTATTGTGTAAAGAACTTTAAACATTACAACGTTCTTGGCCACCTTGATTTAGTCAAACGATACACGATTGATCAGACAGTAGTAAATGACTTTCATGATTTGATAAAGAGTATTTTAAATGTAGTTATCACAGATGGCAAAGGAATTGAGCTAAACACATCTGGCACGAGATACGGCTTACAAAGCGGCATGCCTAGCCGTGATATACTCGAACTATATAAAGCGTGCGGCGGAGAAATATTGACGCTCGGATCTGATGCCCATCGTCCAGGAGAACTTGCTTATGAATTTCATGATTCATTAAAGTTATTTGATTCAATTGGTTTTAAATACATTTGTACGTTTGAAAAAGGTGAACCGACATTTCATTCAATAAAGTCTTTCATCTAAATTTAGAACAGGTTACTTGCGAGTAATCTGTTCTTTTTATAAATAATAATCTTCATTGTTTATCAATCGCATTTCTTCGACAACTTCCTCTAACTCAAACGGAGTAATAAATAATATTTCATGATTCTTTTCATCTTTTATCGTGTCATAGTAAAATTTTGTACTACCAGGATATTCCTCGTCCATTAATATAAGTGATTGATCACTTTTCTCTAAAAACCATTGATCTCTCGCTTTAAATTGAAACGGACCTTTGTAATCGCCTTTATATAACGGCTGAAAGTGATCAGCCAAAAAACTAATTTCTGTATGTTTTTCTCGCAAATGTTCTGGCCACCTACTCGTAAAATTTTCAAATGGTGGAAAAACACCTAAATTCACGTCATATGACTCTTTTAATTCAAGAACAACTTCAGCTGCCCAAAGTTCAACACCCATTTGACCAGAAGTAATTATCCAAGACACACCTTCTTCAATTTGTTGAATCAACCTTTTTTTTAATGCATATTTAATGATTTTAATTCGTTCATCATTTTCACTAAAAATATTAATTTCCTGTGGTTTATATCCAGTAACTGTTAATATACTCATCATAACCCCCTATGAAACGGAAATATCCCCCTTTTAATGAATGAAAGGGGGATATGTTTATTTTTGTTGTTCTTTTAAAAGATCACGAATTTCAGTTAATAATTTTTCGTCTGCAGGAACTTCTTCCTCAACCTCTTCTACTTCTTTTTCACGTTTAAATTTCATTAACAAGCGAACAAATAGGAAGATTGCCGCTGCAATAATAAAGAAGTCTAAAATTGATTGAATAAATTCACCATATAACACTTCTGCGTCACCGACTTGAACTTTTAAGTGAGCAAAGTTTATACCGTTCAGTAAAATTCCTACGACAGGCATAATGATATTTTCCACTAAAGAACTAATGATTTGCCCAAAAGCAGCCCCGATAACTACTGCAACAGCTAAGTCTAAAACATTCCCTTGAAAGGCAAACTCTTTAAAGTCTTTCCACATATAAATCCCTCCGTTTCTAAATTAGTATACAAAAATTCACTTAAAATAGGAAGCATTTTTATGATACAAGTACAATTAAATATGCTATAATAGTTGGTACGACTGATATTTGACAGCTTTTATATGATAAAAATAATAAAAGGAGTGGTTTTCCCATTGATAAATGATAATCGCTTTGAAGGTTATTTAAAAAGCGATTTACGAAAAGATTTAATCGCAGGATTAACTGTTGGAGTCGTAGCAATCCCTCTCGGTATGGCATTTGCTATCGCTTCAGGTGTAAAACCTGAATATGGATTGTACACGACGATTATCGCTGGACTTATCGTAGCACTATTTGGTGGTTCACGCTTTCAAGTCGCTGGACCTACAGGAGCATTTATTCCAATTTTGTTAGCAATTGTTCTTCAATACGGATATAATGATTTACTTATAGCTGGGTTTTTAGCAGGGCTCATGTTAATTATCATGGGATTGTTTAAGCTCGGTGACCTCATTAAATACATTCCACGATCTGTAACGATCGGTTTTACTTCTGGTATTGCTGTCATTATCTTCACTGGACAAATTGGAAACTTCCTTGGGCTAGAAGGCGTCGAAAAGAAAGAATACTTTCACGAAAATATGCTCGAGCTAATTTATAATATCCACACAATTAATGTGTACAGTATAATTATTGGTATAATCGGTATATTAATCGTTATTTTTTCACCAAAATATTTTCCGCGTATACCGGCTTTACTCGTTGCTCTTCTTATTCCTACATTGATTGGAATACTATTTTTCCCTAATAAATTAGCTACGATTGGAACAGCTTATGGTGGCATTGCACAGTCACTTCCTGCATTTAAATTTCCAAATATTACGATAGAAAAAATACTTTATTTGTGGCAACCTGCTTTTGTAATCGCAATGCTAGGTGGAATAGAATCCTTGCTATCGGCTGTCGTTTCAGATGGTATGACTGGTAAAAGACATCAATCAAATAAAGAATTAATCGGTCAGGGGCTCGCAAACGTTATCACACCTTTATTCGGCGGAATACCTGCAACAGGTGCCATTGCTCGAACAGCTACTAATATTCGAGCGGGTGGTGTAAGTCCACTTTCACCAATTATTCAAAGCGTTTTCGTACTACTCGTCTTATTACTATTTGCACCATTTGCGCAACATATTCCACTAGCGAGTATGGCACCTATTTTAATGATTGTCGCTATAAACATGAGTGAAATTAAATCTTTTTCACACATACTAAAATTAAGAGCGAGTGACTCGATTGTTTTACTGACGACATTTTTATTAACTGTCTTCGTTAATTTAACCATTGCAGTTCCCGTTGGTTTACTTTTAGCGATGATCACGTTTATTAAACGTATGAGTGCTGTTTTAGAAGTAAATGATATATTGCCAATCCGACAAGAAAATGGCGAAATAACCGAACAAAACAACCGTTGCCCATTAATTGCTAGTTATACAATTCACGGGCCATTGTTCTTCGGAGCAGCAGATCGGTTTGAAAGTATCATTACGCATTCAATCAATGAGCGTCCGATAGTTATGATATTAAAAATGAAACACGTGTCTGTCATTGATGTTACTGGAGAAGCTAACTTAGCATCCCTCGTACTTGATTTCCAAAATCAAGGAGGTACGGTTTTAATTTCAGAGATTGAAGAAGATCCAATGGATATGTTAAATAAAAGTGGTTTATCAGAAGTAATTGGTCCAGGGGCATTTTTTAAAACGACGACAGAAGCAATTAATTATGCCTTATCAATTATTAATACGAAGAAATGTAAACGATGCAACAAACTCGGAGTTAATACGTGTCAAACGTTCATATCAGTCAAGGAAGAAGTAAGTGAATAAAAAAAGGATTTGAGCAATGCTCAAATCCTTTTTCTCTTACTGCCAATTTACGCTTCTGTAAAAGCTTGTGTTAATGCTGTCACAATTTGTTTTTTTCTTGAAACGACACCTTCTAAAAACGCTCGATTGTTTACAAGTTCAACATCAAATGCGCTTTCCACTTTATTCGCAGCGTCGCCAAGTGCCAATGCATCAGAGTTACTATTTAATATATCTGTAACGACTAATAAAAAGAGTGATAAATCTTTTTCTTTAATCATTTGATTCATTTCTTCCTCTAAAGCATCTTTATGTTTATAAATATCGTCTGTATTAATGGCATTAATTTGAGCAATTTCAACTTTGTAATCATTCATATGAAACTCTTTAGCATCCATCGTGAGTAATTCAACGATTGTTTTATCACCTAAATCCGTACCTGCTTCTAACATTTCTAAGCCATATACATCCAAATCAACTTCAGCTATTTTTGCTAACTCACGAGCCGCTTCTTCATCTGCTAACGTACAAGTTGGTGATTTGAATAGTAATGAATCAGAGATAATTGCTGATAACAATAGTCCAGCAACTTCTTTTGAAATCGTTTGATTATTTTCTTCATACATCTTCTTAATAATTGTCGCTGTACATCCTACAGGTTCAATTCGGAAGTAAAGCGGATTTTCTGTTTCAAAGTTTGCTACACGATGATGGTCAATAACTTCTAATATATTTAACTTCTCAATGCCATCAATACTTTGCTGAAACTCGTTATGGTCAACTAAAATAACGTCTTCTTCTGCTTCCTCACTATTATTTAAAACAACTGGATAGTCTACGTTGAAGTACTCCAGTGCAAACTGTGTTTCTTTATTTACTTCACCGAGCCTCGCAGGTTTTGCATTTAATCCTAACTTTGTTTTTAAATCTGCATATGCAATAGCTGAACATATCGAATCTGTATCTGGATTTTTATGACCAAAAACATAAACTTTACTCATATTATTTTCTCTCCTTAATAACATTTACCTCTTACTTAAACAGATAATCTAAAAAGTAATTATACACGATGAACATATAATATTCATTATTTTACAGTACTTTGTTTTACTTATAATAAAAAACGCCATATAGTTAACATATAGAGTTTCACTTTAGCAATTTACACGTCACATTAATAATAAAAAAGGATGCATAAAATGAATTCAGCAATTGTTATAGGTTCAGGTATATTAGGTTCCTCAACGGCTTATCACCTTGCTAAACAAGGCGTGCAAGTGACAATAGTTGATCGTGAGGAAGAAGGACAGGCAACAAAGGCAGCAGCGGGTATTATTTGTCCATGGTACGCACAAAGACGTAATAAAGCATGGTACAGCTTAGCAGATCAAGGAGCTGTTTATTACAGAAAATTAATAGATGATCTATCAACTGAAGGCGAAAACGTCACTGGCTACAAACAAGTCGGTATGCTCGGAATCCATACAGATGAAGAAAAACTCATTCGAGCAAAGGATAGAGTACTAAAAAGAAGAGAGGACACACCTGAAATAGGTGACGTTGAACTATTAAGTAAAGAAGAAACAATTAAGAAATTCCCTCTTCTAAATGACGAATATCGCTCTCTTTATATTAGCGGCGGTGCTCGAGTTAACGGCTATGAGCTAAATAAAGCTTTACTGAATGTCGCACAAAAATTTGGCGCTAAAATTATTACTGGAGACGCCTCTCTTATTTATAAAAATAATAAAGTATCTGGTGTTACTGTAAATGGTGAAGAAGTTTTAGCAGATAAAACAATCGCTTGCACTGGCGCGTGGATGAATGAATTACTCCAACCACTTGGAATAAACTTCAATGCTCATCCACAAAAAGCACAAATTATTCATCTAAATGTTCCTAATAGTTATACAGACGACTGGCCTGTTATTATGCCGCCGAATAACCAATATATTTTACCGAATGACAATAGTAAAATTATTATTGGTGCGACCCATGAAAAGAATGCTGGCTTTGATCGTCGACTAACAGCAGGAGGAATTCATGAAGTATTAACGAAAGCGATTGATGTCGCCCCTGCTCTTGCTGATGCTACATTTTCACACGTTAATGTCGGTTTCAGGCCATTTACGCCTGATTCTATACCAGTCATAGGTAAACTAGATGGAATCGAACAATTCATTCTTGCGACCGGTTTAGGAGCTTCTGGACTAACAACTGGACCATTTGTCGGAAAACAACTTTCATTACTTGCACTTAATGAGAGTTTGTCCATTAACTTAGATCTGTATCAACCAAATCAAGCAATTAAAAATAACAATTAGAGAGGAGAACATTTAATGACTGGAAAGAAAATTGTATTTATTATTATTTTATTTTCAATTATTGTTCTTGCATTAGGATGGCTGTGGTTACAAAATATAATGAATAAATATGAACTAGATGAAGCAGCTTCTATTCATACAACTTTGACATATTTAGCTAATAAATTATAACAAAATATCCTACTAATAAATTAAGCAAATATACATGCTCATTATTAGTAGGATATTTATTTTAAGTTCGGTAATCTTCTTTTATTATACTTTACTTCTAAAGCATAAATTAACTTATTAAATTGCATAAATGAATATTGGAAAATTGGACTTTGCACAAACGTAAATAATATCGTAAAGATAAACACTGGCCCACCAAAGAAAAAGCCAATAACTACGATTGACGATTCAGTAATCATTCTCACTTTTCCGATAGATATATTCCACTTCATAGAAATACCTAACATGAACCCATCTCGAGGACCTGCCCCGACTTTTCCTGAATTGTACATACCACCAGCAACACCCATAATTAAAATACCTACTGTAATAGTAATCATATCAAGCCATGTATGTGTTGCCTTCGGTAAAAAATCTAACCATAAAAATAAATCCACAAACATACCTACAAATATTATATTTAAAAATGTTCCTAGTTGTACAAGGGACCGATTAATTGCAAAGGCAATACCTACAAGACACATACCAATTATGATAGACCAGGAACCAATCGTTAAACCAAATGTCTCATATAATCCAATATGTAAAACATCCCATGACTGTACACCTAAATGCTTTACATTAATCGTTAAACATATTCCTAGACTAAATAGAATAATCCCACAAGAATATACGAACCAACGAATAAACAATAACATAAGATGTCCTTCTTTCTATTATATTTTTTAAAAAACAATCTATCATTTCATTGTGATAAATGCTTATAGCTTCTTTTTATATTCCTCATCCGCATCATTCATTAAAAAAACACTTATTAATGAATAGTCATTAATAAGTGTTTTAAGTGTGAAGGCGGCAACCGGATTTGAACCGATGATAGAGGTTTTGCAGACCTCGGCCTTACCACTTGGCTATGCCGCCATAATATATAGCCGATAAGCGGAAGACGGGATTCGAACCCGCGACCTCCACCTTGGCAAGGTGATATTCTACCGCTGAACTACTTCCGCATTTTAACTGGGCTACTAGGATTCGAACCTAGGAATAGCGGGACCAAAACCCGCTGCCTTACCGCTTGGCTATAGCCCAAACAAGGGGCGATTGATGGGATTTGAACCCACGAGTGCCGGAGCCACAATCCGGTGCGTTAACCGCTTCGCCACAATCGCCATATATTTTTTGGCAGGGGTAGCAGGACTTGAACCCACACCTACGGTTTTGGAGACCGTTGTTCTGCCAATTGAACTATACCCCTATAAAGCAAATAATCATCTAAAGAAATATGGTGGAGGGGGGCAGATTCGAACTGCCGAACCCGTTGGGAGCGGATTTACAGTCCGCCGCGTTTAGCCACTTCGCTACCCCTCCAGATTTTCTAAAGATGGTGGCTCGGGACGGAATCGAACCGCCGACACAAGGATTTTCAGTCCTTTGCTCTACCGACTGAGCTACCGAGCCTTTTTATAAACATTTGAAATACTAATGAAATTAATGGCGGTCTGGACGGGACTCGAACCCGCGACCTCTTGCGTGACAGGCAAGCATTCTAACCAACTGAACTACCAGACCATTTTTAAAAATTTGGTTGCGGGGGAAGGATTTGAACCTACGACCTTTGGGTTATGAGCCCAACGAGCTACCGAACTGCTCCACCCCGCGATCATATTAAATTTACTTTTAGAGTGGAGGATGCAGGACTTGAACCTGCGACCCCTTGCTTGTAAGGCAAGTGCTCTCCCAACTGAGCTAATCCTCCTTAATCTTACTACTTGCTATCAATTGAATTGGATGACCCGTACGGGATTCGAACCCGTGTTACCGCAGTGAAAGGGCGGTGTCTTAACCGCTTGACCAACGGGCCACATTATAATGATTGTTCTTTTTATGAATGATGTGGCGGAGAGCGAGGGATTTGAACCCTCGAGACCATGTTATGGCCTACGCGATTTCCAATCGCGCTCCTTCGACCAACTCGGACAGCTCTCCATGGCTTTTATAATTTCTTAAAGCCAATGTTTTACAATAGAAAACTGTTGAGCTTTTTGAAATATTTTTGCCTGGCAACGTCCTACTCTCGCAGAGGCAAAGCCTCAACTACCATCGGCGCTAAAGAGCTTAACTACTGTGTTCGGTATGGGAACAGGTGTGACCTCTTTGCCATTATCACCAGACAAAATAACAATTTCTTGTGATCAAAGTTTTTTAACAACAAATACTATTATACATAGATACTAAATAAAAGCAAGCTTTATTTTTATTTGTACCCTAAAAACTAAATAAGAGTGTCGTATCAACAATTGTTAGTTAAATCCTCGATCAATTAGTATCCGTCAGCTCCACGTGTTACCACGCTTCCACCTCGGACCTATCAACCTCATCGTCTA
>Ga0079226_10000718_pt1 | contig 24112 bp, 31 predicted proteins | sample Poulit2014_FD_76345 | JGI IMG/M metagenome (GOLD analysis project Ga0079226, IMG submission 76345) | Agricultural soil microbial communities from Georgia to study Nitrogen management - Poultry litter 2014 | ecosystem: Environmental > Terrestrial > Soil > Agricultural land | place: USA: Georgia...
CGTCATTTGAATCTCTCCTAGTAGTTGATTTAGATGAAACATCTCTCTCATCTATATACTATTATATCAAAGTATGGCAGAATCGTACATACTTATTTACAAAATATTCCAAATATTCGGAAAATAAAACGAGCTGTGAGTCAGCTCGCTTTTCCCTTCGTATTTATTTTTATTTCATTGTATCAACTAGATAAACCTTTTTATTAAATTCATCTATTATTTCAGATTTATAATCAGTAAATTGTTCATCGTTAAATTTGTCGTCATTACCAAACTCTTTTCCTTCCTCTAAAAATATTAATTCTTCAACACCGTGATCTTTCCACTCAACTACGTATTCTGTTCTTTTCATTTTTTATTCCTCCTGTAAAAAAAATTATTCAGATGAAACATCTCTCTCATCTATATATACATTATATCAAAGTATGGCAGACTCGTACATACTTTTACATAACTTTTTAAATAAAAATTTATTTAAAACATTTTAAATTTTCATACAATTCTCGTCGTATAAAAGGGAACGTACGTTCTTTGAGGCTGGGGCTTATTTTTAAAAATAAAAAAGCCTAAAGACCAAACTGATCAATTAGGCTTCTTCATATTAAACTACTTGAACTTTACTGCAATTACCTTTTCTTGTAATATAAACACCTGTTGCTCCACGACCACCAGTCATATTGAGATCAGAGGTTTCAAATTTGACTTCTGTGCGATCTGTTTTCATTTTAATAGTTTCATCTTTATACATCGTTAGGATATCTACAAGATCTTGTTTTGCATTGTACGAGTTCTTTAAGATTTTTCTGTTTCCATTAAATGATTTTATATCGACCTTAGATACTCTGTTATTTGAGTATGCCATAATTAAGAACGAAACATTTTCATCAAGGATTGAGTAGTTAACAATATCTTCGTCAAAATTCATCATCCCTGGAATGAATGTCCCTAAAGTATTAGCTCGGGTGTCTTCGATATCTCTTACCGGAATTTTGTAACAATTTCTAAGTGAATCAAATACTAACACTTCAGCAAGATTATTTGTTTCAAATTTCTTAAAGACTTCATCGCCAGGCTTCAAATGAGGCTCTTGTTGTCCTTTAAATTTATACATGTAACCTTCTTTTGTAAGGAATATGTTTACATTATAATTCGGGGTATGATCCTCTACAGTAATTACAGGGGCTTCTCTGATTGATTCAACGAGACTCTTTCGACCTTGGCCGTATTGTTTATATGTTTCTTCCAAACCTTCAATAACAATCTTGTTGAGTTCTTCTTCTTTACCAATTACGAACTTCAATCTTTCGATTTCTTTTTCAAGATTGTCTACGTCTTTTATTTTCTTCAAAATATATTCGGAGTTAATGTTACGTAATTTCATATTGGCAACTTCGACAGCTTGATCGTAATCGATCTCGAACTTGTTTTGTAAGTTGATTTCAATCTTTTCAGCAGAAGACGTTCTAATAATTTCAATTGCTTCATCAATATCAAGTAATACTTTTTCCAAGCCTTTTAATAAATGGAGTTTTTTACTTAATTGTTTAACATCGTAAATTATAGATCGTTCGATTGAGCTTCTTCTGAAATCTAACCATTTATCGATAATCGGCCACACTCCAAGAACTTTCGGTAGATCATCTACTAAGATGTTCATATTAGCGCTGTAAGTGGATTGGAGAGGAGTAAATCTAAATAGCTTTTCGAGGAGCATTTCCATATCTGTTCCACGTCTTGCTGTTACTTCAATAAGCATTCCTTTTAGCCCAGTTAAATCTTTAACATCTGACACTTCACGAAGTTTTCCTTCTTTTGCAAGTTTCTCAATTCTTTCGATTATTGCTTCCCTTGTTGTAGAGTAAGGAATTTCTGTTATAAGTATTTCATTTCCTGCAATTTCGGCTTTTCCACGAATTCTCACAGTTCCTTTACCTTGTTCGTTTATTTGTTTAAATGTTTCTTCATCTTTAATAATAGTTCCACCAGTTGGAAAATCTGGGGCTAAAATTGTCTTTTCGTTTGTTTCTAGATATTTAATAATTGCTTTTGAAAGTTCTTTTAAATTAAATGACATAGTCGAAGAACTAAATCCAACACCAATTCCACTTTGAGAATAAGCTAGAATTGCAGGGAATTTAACTGGAAGTACTTCAGGCATCATCATCGATCCATCGTAGTTGGGAATAAAGTTAACAATATTCTTGTTAAAGTCTTTCATCATATCAAGCGATATTTTAGATAAACGAACTTCAGAGTATCGATCTGCAGCTGGAGCTAAATCTCTTGCTGTATGTTGTCCAAAGTTTCCTTTTCCTTCTAGCATTGGATGCAATTGTTTGTCTGTTTGAACCATACTAACCATTGTTCCATATGACGAACCATGAGGGTGAAGTCTCATCACGGCTCCAGCCATATTAGCAGACTTAGTAAATTTGGTAGCGTTTTGTTCTAACATAGAATATAATATTCGTCTGTGAACAGGTTTCAATCCATCTCGAAGATCTGGTAAAGCTCTGTCTAATAGAACATAAGATGCATATTCCATCATCTTATCTTCGATAATATTTTCAATTTTTGTATCAGTAGTAGTAGTCAAGTTAAACATCCTCCTAAGATTTTTGAGAAAATATATCTCTCTGTATACAATTATATACAGCTCTTAGAAAAACGTAAACATAGAAAACATCTTTTTATGTTTTTGCTACTTTCTTGTACCTATAAACATTTTATCATCTTTCATAAGTTCATTTATTAGATCGCATACTGATTCTAAAGCAGGTATATCTTCAGCAGTAATCTTATTCGAAACGTAGTTTTCGTTTACTTTGCTAACAACCCCTACCATAGTTTCGCTTAATACATAATTCACTTTTGTATCAAGGTAAAAAGTTCCAATGGTATTCTTATTGATTCTAACTCCACCAATTGTTTTCAACGTAGAAGACTCTTTAAGGTACAGCCATGGTCTGTTAACTGATTTCTTAGTGATTATATCACATTTCTGTTCAATGACCTCAGAGAGCGTTTCTGGGTCTCTTATATTATCTTCGTTAACAACAACTTTCTTTACATATCGTCTTTCAAAAACTATAGAATTTTTATTTGACTCAGTTTTCATTTTAACAACCCCTTTTATATAACTTATTTAAGTAAGTGAATTTTTGCAAGTTTTATGGTAAAAGAGAGAACGTCAAATGACGTCCTCTACAAATAAGTGTAAGTTTTCTGAAATGTAATCTTTTCGGTTAGCACCATCAATCCCCATCCATGTTTCAAGAGACTCGATCATCATCTTCGCATCTTCAACAGTGACTCTTACAAGATTTCTAGTTTTGTCATCCATTGCTGTTTCTGCCATAGTTTCAGCATCAAGTTCTCCCAGACCCTTACAACGAGCTAAAACATATTTGCCTTTAACTTTAGGAAGTTCTTCATCTTTTTCTTTTTCAGAAAAGAAATATAACATAGAGTCATCTTCAAGTTTAACTTCGTATAGTGGAGTTTGAGCAATATAAATATGACCTTTGTTTAAAAGCTCTGGCATCAGTCGGTAGAACATAGTGATAATCAAACAAGCAATTTGGTGCCCATCAGGATCGGCGTCTGTTGAGATTATGATTTTGCCATACCTTAATTTTTCAATATTGAACGATTCTAAATCTTTGTTTTTTCTATCAGCTTGAATTCCACAACCAAGAACTTTTACTAAATCAGTTATGATCTGATTTTTAAAAATAGTTGGATAGTCAGCTTTTAGACAGTTTAAGATTTTACCTCTTAACGGATATGCAGCTTGGAAGATTGCATCTCTTGCTAGAACGATTGAGCCTAGTGCTGAGTGTCCTTCTGCAATAAAAAGCTCTGAATCTTTTCCGTGCTTTTTACTGTCAACAAGATTTTCTACTCTGTTTCCGATTCCGTCAACTTTTTCATTCAGTTTCTTTTTTAGTTGTTGTTTAGCTCTCAGAGATTGTGAGTTATGTTTCTGAACAGCAAGAAGATGATTGATAAACTTTTTAAAGCCTTTTTCGTCTTCTACCATGAAAGCTTGAAGCAATTGCTTTACATGCTTATCAGCGATCTTTTTATATAGCTGTTTGTTTGTAGATAATTTTGTTTGGTTTTGGAATTCAACTTTATTTGATAAAGCAACACATACATAGCTCACACTTGACTCAATATCTGAGGTCATAAACGATTTAATGTTTTTAGGAAACAAATTATTATCTCTGCAATACTTACTTACAAAGTTTCTTATTCCAGAAACAATTCCATCGTGAAACGTTCCGTACTCTGACAGATACGTAAGGTTTAAATATGATTCTTGAACAGGCTCAGTTGCTGTGGAAAACACAACTTTAATTTTATTAATTTCATCATCGTCATCATACTCAGTTTCAGGTGAAGTGATGATCGGCGACGTTCTTGTATTATTTACAATTTCGTCGAAATACTCTTCAACTGTTTCATAATGGAATTCCGTAGTTTCGCCATTATGAATAAAGCTTAATTTAACTTTTGGAGAACCTACAGCGAATCTTTTTACGATGTCTTCTACTTCGCTTTTGTCATATTTCGTTCTAGGGTAAACTTCTTCATCAAGTTTAAATGTTACTCGAGTTCCATGTTTTTCTTTACTGCAAGTTTCTTCTTTCAGTCCATCGACAATTTCTCCACCGTTGATAAATTCAACAGTATGTTTTTTACCATTCGACCAAGATTCAACTTTAAAAAGTTTAGATGTGAAGTTGAGCACTGTGGCACCAACACCATTTGTACCCGTGGTCGTCTTTTCATTTTCTTCGTACTTCGTCGAGGCAAACAATGTCGTAAATAACAAATCATAGTTTTTTATTCCGTCTGTTTTTCCGCCAATAGGAATACCTCGACCTGTATCTGTAATAGAAACTGTTTTCAAGTCTTCAAAAAGTTCAACAGTTACTTGTCCGTCTTCATAATTGTTTATTACTTCGTCTGTAGAGTTAGCAATAATTTCTTTTAATCCATGCTGATAGTTTGAAGAACTTCCGTAGAAAATAGAAATCTTTTCTCGAGATTGTTCTCTGTCACTCAACGCTCTAATTTTATCTTTGTTTTCTTTGCTCATTTTTGAAATGACCTCCGATGTAGTAGTTGATAGATATTTTACAAAATATATCTCTCTAGTAATTATTATATATAGTTATCTCTCAAACGTAAACACTTATGTTAAATTATTCGTCAAGGCCATACATTTCATCAAAGAACATTGCTGCCAAACTATCTTTGTCCTTGTGAGGGTTCTCTAACTCGCCCTCGTACATGTCCACTTTTCGAATACTTCTTGTAAATGCTGTTTCTAAACAAGTTCTTAAGTAACCACCATAATTTTCTACATTCTCATTTTGTTCAACTTCATCACAAACTCTATAGATCAGACCTTCATTCATTCCTCTTTCTAAATATTCTTCTATGAGTCTATTTCTAGTAGATTCTTTTGATTCAAAATTTTTTCGACGATTTTTATAAGAATTGTTAACAGCATTGTTAACAGATTTGTTAACAGGTTTTATATATTCTTTTTTATAATTATTATTAAAATTATTATTATTAGTGGTTCTTTTTGACCCATCAAGGGGTTCGTTTTGAACCTTCATAGGTTTTATATAGGATGGTTCATTTTGACCCATCTTATGATATGACTGGGATGGTTCATTTTGACCCATCAGGGAGTCACTTTTTTGTTCGTCGATATTTTCAGCAATATTTTCAACAATATCTTCAATTTTTTCTTCTAAATTTCTATCTAAGTCTGGATTACTTTTTCTTCTTTTTTCTAATTCTTTTTCAGCTTGTTTTGCTTTTTCTTCTCCTTCTAAAACAGCATCATCGGCAGCGAGATTTACTAGATAAATATCTTTATCTGTGTATGATAATTTCATAGGAAATAATTTATTAGGTTTTCCAAGTCCTTCTTGAATCTCTTCCAACAGTCCGAAATCTTTTAGCTCTTTCTTACACCTTTTGTATGTAGATTCTGACATTCCTAAAAGTTCTTCGGCACTTTCTTGAGTTAGCCTGACATAATACTTTCCATCATCAAGCCATTCATTACTCATTGAAAGTTTAATTCTGTCTAGTAATAAGATATAAACCATTTTTGTATTAGGTTTCATCTTTCTGTACTTTTCTCCGATAATTAGAATTTTTGGAACCTTGAAGAATATTAGATTATCCTGATCATCCTTTGTAAAATATTTGCTCAATTTTTACACCCCTTATAGTAGTTGAAAAAATGGGGCAACATCTGTTATAATAAATAAAAGGAATATGATGTTACCCTAAAAATAGCTTGAGCTTCCGACTCAGCTATTTTTTTATTTCACTTTATTGTTGACATTATAAATGTAACATATTATAATGTATTTAGTAGTTGAGTTAAGCAGAAATGCTTAATCCCATCCCACACTTTTTTCTCCGATTAGTGTGGGGTATTTTTTTATCAAAATTCATCGTATAGCAATTCAAGATAATCACTTTTTCCGCACCCTTTACAAATATTAGTAGAGCTTGATATTGTATTACATAATTCACATCTGGCTTTTCCATATCGAACATCATCTTCGACCTCTTCAACAAAATCATCAAGGACCCGAACGACCTCAGAAGTTACGTTTTTAATTGGAAGAACATCGTACTCATATTTGAATAAATTAGTTTCATCTACCTCTACCCATTTCCCAGAGACGCTCGACCAGAACTTTTCCCAAAATTGATATTCCCCAAAATCAATTTCGCCAATGTCTAACAAAAAATCACTTTCTTCATAAAAACTTTCTAAAGCATCGTTAGAAATTTTTATTTTCATTTATAGCACCCCTTAAGTTATTGACCTTACAATGTTTATTATAATACAAATAATTTAAAAAATACAACACTATGTCAAAAAAAAGAATAAGCCCGAATTTGAGCTTATTCCAAGTTTTTATGAAAAATAACATTTCTCACAAAGTGCAAGATATTTACTTTTTTCAGAAACAAATATTGCTCCTTCTCGGGCAACCTTACCATCAACTATTCTACCATTATAATCAGCCTTACTGTAACAATCGTCTGTTTGACAGTTCATTACAATAAAGTGTATCTGAGATTTTTTTAAATTGTTTATTAAGTATTCTGAGCTTTCAAAATAACTTCCAGTGAAAGTAGTTTCTAATCCATAAAGAAATAAATTAACGTCTTTATTTTTAAGATAATTTAAGAGCTCTTTGAGAGCTTTTCTTGAGAGGAACTGTATTTCATCAATATAAATATTGTTGATGCTTGTACGCTCTAATAAAGTATCTAGGAAGCTTATATTTCCTTCACCATTTTCAGAAAGACAAAATCCCTCAATTGAGTCTCCGTTTCTACTTTCAATAAAAGTTCTTTCTCCAGCTTTCTTTTCAAAACTAACTGCTAAAGGTAGATTGTCTTTTTGACCAAAATAGTCAATCATCTCAATCATCTTTTTCGATTTTCCTGATCCCATCAATCCAGTAAAAAAATTAATATCCAATTTGCGCTCGCTCCTTTTTGTAAACTAGTAGTATTTTATCTACAAAAGAGGAAACGTAAATTAAAGTATATTCTTTTCTTTTAGCTTTTCAACAATAAGTTCATAGTCTTTCGAAGGTAATATTTCACCAAACAATCTAGCGTATCTAATTCGTAATCCCTCGACATACTCGTCAAGAGATTGATTACATGTAAATAATCCTTTTTCTTTTTCTTTAGTTAACAAATCAATTGCTGTTTCACTCATATTATTCTCTCCTTTAGAATGTTCCATTTTCAATTTTGTCACCGAGTCTAGTAGACATTGGACCTTCAGTATTGTAAACATATACATACGCTTCAAGTTGACCGGAATCAACATGTAAGGACTTTACTTCTCTGTTGTATAAATTATAAGGATTATTAGGTCTGTATCCTTCAAGGAAGTCTAAGGCCTCCATAGTCTCTTTTAATAACTCTTCACGTATCTCGAAGATTTCTCCAAATACTTTTCCAGTACCAGGAATCAGGCAAGGAAAGTCGCCTCCAACAAATTCATAAAGATCAGCGTTATTGATATAAGCCCTACTCTTTTTTAAGATAGCTCCAGCAGGAATTACATGATGATTTCTCTTGCCCTCTTTTAACGTCCCATAAACAAATACCTTGTTGAGTTTTTTCATTTTATTTTAGTTCCCTTCTGATTGTTGTGTTTTTGGTTAGAGAAAAGAGAGAGCTTCTTACGAAGCTTCTCCATCTAGTTTAGCGAATACTCTTTGAACTCTTCTGTACATCTTTCTTTTCGAATCTGATAGATCGATCTCTTCAAAAAGTTCTTCTAGAGCGTCCTCATTGTTAGTAGACTTAATAGTCTGTTCTAACTCTTCATTATTTACTGCAGCCTCAATGATTTTTCCAGTGACTTCTAACCATCCAAGAACTTCATCAATGTATGCTGTTCCATAATGTTGTCTGAACTCAATTGTTCCATATTTAACGTAAGAGCTAGGGTTTAGAGTGAAGTAACGACCATTGATCGAGTTTCTAAATTCTTCTAAAGAGCTCATTCTGTTGATACGTTCTGTAAGATATCCAATGCTCTTGCAGTAAGCGTTATTTAGACGGTGCTTTCTGATAATACTTCTGATAGCGTTTCCTTCATACTTGTTGTAAAGTTGGAATACTCTTTTTAACTGATCAATTGTTAGATCGCTCACATCATGGTGAATATGTAATCCTGTGTTTTTGTTGCATCTAACTTTTAATACGTTTCTTAGAACATAAACAACTTTTTCAAGTTCGTCTGTACTTGTAAGAGGTGGTGAAACGATTTCCCATCCATTAGGAAGTGAACCATCATATTGAACTTTCCACTGACTATGATTGACAGCGCTTCCATAAGTAGAACCAACAGCATCAATTCCATGTTCTTGTAACGCCTCAACAATTGTTTCTCTTGATTTCTTTGTAGCAACCTCAAGCTCAATTCCAAATTTCATTTGTCTCATTTTAAATCTCCTCCGATTAGTTAGTTAGTAGTTGATTAGATAAGGTTTATATATCTCTCATCTATATACTATTATATACAGTTTAGTAGAGTTCGTACATACTTTTATTGAAATAATTTGCAATATTCCGAAAACTTTTCAAATGCAAGTATGTTGAAATTAATAGATCATCTATCTTAGTAATATTTTGAATTACTTAATATATCCTTTCTCTTGTAAGAATTTGTATTCTTGCTCAAATAATTCAGGGTTAGTTTTTGATAAGTGTTCAACTCTATCTACAATATCGAATAAGTCCATTTCTTCACCAATATCTTTAGAATATTTTCTGTAAGCACTTGCTAAAGTTCCTTGTTTATTTACTAAGTTCATTTCTGTCATCTCCAATTAAGTATTTTATAAGATATGTTTTATTTCTTTACCTTATATATATATTATATCAAGTATGGAAGAGCTCGTACATACTTATTTCTAACTTTTTTCAAGTTTTTTGTGAAATATAAATTATTTGTATGTCTCTCTCATCTAATTACTATTATAAACAGTTTAGAGGGGTTCGTACATACTTATTTCTAACTTTTTGCAAGTTTTTTGTATAAAAATAAAAGAGCCTCAATTGAGACTCTTCTTTTATACGAAACCACCAGTATCACCTAGTTTTTTATCGACATTATCACTTTTCTTAGGCTCTATTTTTGTGCTATTTACTTTTTGTTCTTTAGGTTCATTATAAATAACAGTTTTCTTAGTTTCTTTTTCCTCAATATCTTTTGTAATTAGCTCTCGAAGATACCAAGCTATTCCATTTCCATGTTTTGCATTTTCCAGGGCTTCGCATATTTCAGGGTACTTATCCCGGTTGAAGTTTATCTGGTAAAGAAAATTCTTTTTACTCACGAGAACATTTCCTCAAACTGATCACTGTACTTTAATAAGAGCCCGACAGAATTTGCAAAATATGTTTCTTTACCTTCAACTTCAGGAATTGTTATTTCTTCATACCCGATTCTAGAAAGAGCTTCTTTTATTTCTGATGCTCTACCACCAGTACAAACTATCGGATATTTATAATCCAATTGAGGAGATGCTTTAGCAACATTATTAGCTATTTCAAAGGGGTCTAAATTTATTGTTCCTCCGTTTATCGTGCTACTGTCTTCTTTACTTATTGAGCCATTGATTAGATACAAAAAATTCGTTGTCATTGATCCAGCATCAACAATTGCACAGTTCGGTTGTTGAGAATAGTAATATGAACCGAAACCTTCTGCAGCAACAACAATGTTACTAACTTCAAAGCTAAAAGGATTATCGTTTACATACGCTGTTCGTTTTCCATGAAAATTCTTTATGAAGTATTCCTTATCTTCTACCATACTATCGTATGGAGATGTAAGGATTAAATTAAACTCTTTAACGTTTGTTTCTTTATAGATATAGTACAAAGAAGCTAATAGTCTTATTTGAGCTTCATGATGCCCTTTCTTCACATTACCAAAATACATTTTATCTTCTTTCCCACTGTAGAAGTTTTTCACTTCGTCCCCTATATAATAATCAAGATTATTATACGATAATCTTAATAAGTTATTTTCTCCTTCTAGTTCTTTGTAAGGATGAATAACTGATGAAAAAGAATTTGATACGATTTCTTGGTTAAACTGATAGCAATACTTGGTACTGAAATTTCCTACGTCTATTACTGCTGTTATTGTCATTTAACTTCCTCCTTATTGTTTCTAAATACATTATACCACTATTAAATAAAAAATCAAATAATATATTAAATAACATATTAAATAAGAAGTAAATTATCAGTATAATTAATTTTTATCAAACTCATTTGTTTGCTCGATTACAAAATAACAGGTATAATCAAATATAGAAAAAGACTTATCAAATCAATGATAAGCCTTTGGAAGGTGTCAGACGATCTCTAAGTATTGTTTCTTGACAACTTTTCTTAATTTATTTCTGAATCTTACAAGACGTTGGTTTGCGGCCTGTCTTGAGATTCCATATTTTGTAGCGTAATCTTGAATTGTATTGTTTTCTCGATCGAATAGAATTTTTAACATTTCTTGTTCTTCTTGTTTTGTATTCTTATGAATTATGTCCAGTAATTCATAAGTATTCAAACCGTCCATTGAAGAGTCATCGATTGAAAACATATCTTCTAACTTGAGATCGTCGTCACCGTGTGTAGCGTTCATTGAAAGCAATCCGTTGTGCTGATTCTTTTTAGAGTACTTATAGAATGTGGCATTTCTAACACCTTTCATAAGTTTGTAGTGAAGATACGTTGTGAAGCAATATCCTGTTGATGGATCGTAAGCTTCAAATCCTCGCCATAACTCAATTTCTAATTCTTGTCTGAAATCATCTTCTTCTACTTGATTGTAAACAAATTTGTTATTTGCTTTTCTCATTGCTCTGATCACCATCGGTGTGAATTGTTCTCTTACCTCCTCAAAATTCATTTCTCTTGTAGTTCCGTCCGAAAAAATAATTTCTTTAATCATGATGCATGTTTCCCCCAAATACTGTATTTTTATTTGTCTCTTTTATTTTTGTATCTATGTTTATATAAATGTAAACTAAAAAAAGAATAATTTCTTTAATATCTTTTTTACTTAAAGTGTTTATTTACATCTCACTTATACAATTTTATCTTGGTGAGCATCTACCGAACATATACCAAAAGTAACCTTTTTCATCCTGATACTTAGGTACTAGAGTGTTTTTTTTGGGGGTAATTCTTTTTATGTATTTGCAGATGAAGAGACTCAACCCTTAGATATATTGAAAATTCGAAGAAAAACTAAGAAGTAAAACAATATTAAAGGTATAAAGAATTGATCGAATATATCGCCTGTTCTTTGTAAAAAATATAGCAAATTAAATTATGTCGACTTTATCTATTATATATATAAAAATTAAAAAATCTAGAGTTACGGTTAAAATAATAAAATAAGTATTTTATGACAAAAAAGGTACCACATATAGACATTTAACATAATTGGTGTCTACATATGGTATATAAAAATCACTAAATTCTACATATTGAACTGGAATATTATGGACGCCTGAATTTTCGTTTAATTGACAACGTTTACCTTGACAAAAATGTGACAAATGATAAAAGTTATCATTAAGCATTATATTAGAGATTCTTCAAACTTCTGTAAAGTTCTTTTTACTGCCTCTTTTCGGGCCTTGTCAAATATAGCTTTAACTTGGCTGTAGTCCATTTTCTTATACCATTCTTCTGGGTAAGGGTACATCAGTAATAGCTTCTCAATCATTTCATGCTTTCTCATATTATTGTCTCCAATCATTATAGAATTATTTAGTCATAAGAAGAAGAGAAGCCTCAACTTCTCCTCTTTAAACATTCATCATTTTGAACTTCTTCAATTATTCGATTGTCTAAAAGTTTTTTCATTATTCCACACTTTTCGACATTCCTCTTACATAAAGAGCAATTGTTCTCAATAAACTTATCTAAGTGAGATTGATTATCGAAGATCCCAATAGCTTCACTTTCATAGATTTCAATTTCTAAACGAGGATTTTTATTATCCAAGTAAAGTCTGTCTGCTGATGGTAGAACTACGTCATCATCATAGTAAGCTCCTGCATCAGCAAGTACGTCTAATGGAACCTTGAAAAAGTTATTCGGGTCTTTTCTTTTTCGATCAAGATAGAAAGTTATTTTCACATGTATTAGCTTTCCTTTTTTAGGTTTAATCCATCCTTGGTTCTTTATTTCTTCTTTGACATAATCTTCAAAGAAAGCATTAAACTCTTTTGTTTCTGGGGATGGATAAACCTGTACGTATCGTTTATTTCCACTTGCTGCAACACGATACTTCAAGTATCTGTTAACGCTCGGTGGGAGTGGTGATGTTAGTTTTAATATTTTCAAATAGTTTCTCCTTTATGAAACCTTGAATAATATTAGTAATGTCTTCGACTTCATGCTCAGATATAATTAAATCAACTTTTTCTTCTAAGCCAGCAAAATCTTCCTCGTCTGCTTTGATTCGTCGGTTGAATTCTTTTTGGTCGTCGCCTCTGACTAACCCTCGAAGTTTTCTTTGAGACTCATCAGGAGATAAATATATTCCAATAACTTTATCTTTTCCGAGGTCTTCAATTAAGTCTTTATACCCTTGTGGATCAGTGACCGAGATTGCTACTCTGTTGTTATCTTTAGCTTTAGAAATTTTTCTTAGTAAATCAGAACGGCGAATTCCGTAACTCCATTTTTCGTTGTTTGCTGAATAAAAATGTCGAACGGCCAATAAAGAATCTACCATCTCTAAGTCTTCGAATTCTTCTCTAGAACAAAAATCATAATCAGAAACAATTCTTTCTCCGTTTCTTCTTGGACGTGTCGTTACAGATTTTACTTTTACATGACCTTCTTTTGTTAGGCAGTGTAGTTGGGTGCTTTTTCCAGAACACGTTTTTCCTAGTAAAACAACAAGTTTTCCATCAGTTTTACTTTCTATAGAAAGATTTTTATGTGCTTCTTCTAAATCGTGGGAACTAAATGGTCCATCGATCTTGTGAAGAAGTGTTCCGTTATCATCTACAAAAACAATTGTGTGCCATCTTTCTACTCCGTACTCTACCAATAGAAAAGGATTCAATTCAGCGTCGATTTCAATTACTTCAATATTTTCAAGATTAGCCTCTGATATTTGACGTCTTTGGTACGTCAGTAGAGGGCAATCTTTTTTATAAAAATAAATAATTTTAGTCATTGTTAGTATTCCTCCGATGATTCAATAATTTTGTTTAACTCTTCAATAGCTTCAACAGGAATGAAAGCTTCATGCTTTAAAAGCCAATCCGATACTTGCTCTTTCAAGCTCTTGGTAGGAATATATACTTGAGAGTCAAATCTCGAACTTCCAGTAACAACATTTTTAAATACTTCTGAAACGATAACAGCGTTTCTCATTTTGTCTACTCTCTTTTTATCTTCTTCACTTGAGATAGGAACTGAATTTGGTCCATATTTTTCAATAAAGAAATCAAAAGCTCGTTCCTTGATTTCATCAGAGTTTTTACTAGAAGTTAATCGATGACTAATGTACTGAACTTCTCTAGAGTTCTCCACTAACAATTCAATAATTTTGCTAGAATGCTTGGTAGCGTCAACTTCTGACCATAATCTTGACGTTTCCCAAGTAAGATCGAATTCTCGAACTGTTTTTCTATCCCTGTCTAAATCTAGCAAATCAGGTGGAAGATTATATCCATATTTGAACCCCTCCATAGAACTAACGTATAGTCCGTTTACGAAAAGCTTTCCTCGATGTCTTTCATCAGTAAGTATTTCACAGTCTCCAGATTGGATAGATTCATAGTTTTCTTGTAAAAATAGAATTGACTCTTTTATTTTTACTACATCACTTGAACTAACGTTTTCAATTTGAATTCGTAAGTTATTATCCGGAACCTTTGACCAAATATGTTTTCTGTCGACATCCACAACTAAAAGTTTTGATTGGTATCTCTTAGAGTTGATAAATTTTGGTCTCCACACTTCTCTTGCTCCATAGTTATAGATTGTTACGTTTTTGTTTAATCGAGTTAAAACAAGTAAAGCAATTTTGTAGCCTTCTCCGTATTTTCCTATTAAAGATTCGTCTTCTGTTTTTGTTGAAGAACCTAACAATAGTGAAGTTGTAGTTAAAACTGAGGACTTATTTCCAAGAGTGAATACCTTATCTAAAGAGTTATAATTCCAAAACATTTCATTGCCCTCACTGGAACTTTGATCAACTGCGTTTTGAAATAATTCTCGAAAAGCTTCTACAATTCCCCAATCAGGAACATAATCAGGTGTTAAACTTAGTTCATACCTAGCCATTTTACTTGCCTCCTAATAGTTAAAGGGGAAATTAATCCCCTTTATTTTTAAATACTGTCAATAACGATTTTTGACCAATTTTCTAGTCGTCCATAAAGTTCAGGCTTTCTTAAATCTTCGATCTTTATGAAATCCCCTTTTAGCTCTTCAGTTTCTTTTACGCTAATCTGAGTATCTTCTGGAACTTCAATTTTAGTTAGTAATCCAATATGAACTTCTCCAACTTCGTCAGAATCGTCATTAATTAGACCAATAATTTTTAAGTCGTTTCCGATAGAAGAAGAAATATTTAACTCTTCATTTAGTTCTCGAGTTAAATTGATGAGCGCTTGCATCTTGAACTCTTGATGGGGAATGTAATTCATATGACCGCCAACACCGACTGAAAGTTTAGAGTGAAGTCTTGTTTCTCCAGCTCCTTTTAGTCTTTCATATACGAACATTTCATCTCCACGAGTGATGAAAGCATATGGGATAGGTTGCTTAAACTGAGGGTCTTCTTCAGCCGTACCACGTCTCAATTCGAAGAAACTTCCAGAAATGTTAGACATGATCGTATTGATTACATCTTCATTTGTTTCGACTCCTTGGAATTCTAGTGAATTATTTTCAAATACTTCTTTTCTTGGTGCTACAATAATAATTTCATCCATTTTTGACATTGTTTTTCCTCCGATAACTTTTTAGTACATAATGTATGGTTGACCATTTTCATCAATCTTTTGGTCATAGAAATTGTCTTCTTTAGCTTCGATATCGTAGATCAGAATAGCGATTGAATTTTTGTTAAGGTTCTTTCCAACCCCGATTACTCTTGTTTCATAAATTCTTTTTCGTATTTCATTATGAAACTCTTTAAGATCAGTTAAACTTTCAGTTCGATCTTGGGTTAGAATGAATTCTTTTAAACTTTCCTCAACCTGAGAAATGTACAAGATTGGGTGTACTTTTCTTTTATTGCTCATCAGTCAACCTCCATTAATTCTGCCTCTGTATAATACTGAGTCGTGATAACAACCACGTAATAGTCGATTCCTTTACGAGTCTTTTTTGTTAGAGAAGATGACTTCACGTAGTCTCCAAGTTCTTTTTTCTTTTCTTTCAAGAAAGATTCTGCCTCTAAAAGAGTTGTAGCTAAATATTTTTTTGTTTCTGAAAGTACTGTTACTGACATGTTTGTTTCCTCCAATTGTTTTATAGGTTTTCGTATTCTAAGACTAATTTGTTCATTTCCGGGTCTTGATAGGCGATTCTTTTGAACAAAGAAAGCTCTTCAAGTTCAATTCTTCTAGCTCTCATCTTCTCTAGAATTTGCTCTTTTCTAGCTGATAAACTAGATTCGCTTTCTTTTAATCTGAGAATTCGGGCTTTAATATTTTTTTGTACCATATGTTCAGGTAAGTAGTTGGCAAATATAGCATTTCCTTCTCCACTTGGATTAGAGTTAGAGGTTACAATTACTTTATCTCCTCTCTTTAAGTTAGAGAATCCGTTAGTTAAGAATGTGTAAGTTTTTTCTGGACTTGATTTAAAGTAGACTTGTGCGTATTTTTCAACCATTATAAATTCCTCCGATTTTTTAGTAGTTGAGGTCAAGCTAAAGGGAATTAAATCCCTTTAAACTCGTCCAAGATTTCTTTCATTGATGGGTCTTCTTTTGCTAGAAGTTCGTAGATTTGAATTTCTTCAATTTCTTTACGTCTTTCTTCTAGTTTTAGTCGGAGTTCTTCTCGACGTGCTTCTTTTTCAAGTCGCAGCTTGTGAGCATCTAAATCAATTCGTTGAACAACCCACTTCATGATGTTCATAGGAATAGAATGATTTCTTTCTCCATAACCTTCAACAGTCGCAACTTTTAAACCGTTTCGAGTATCAACAACAACTTCTTCTCCTCGTTCTAAGTCTTGGATATCAGTTAAAAATTGATAAGATTTGAATGGGTTTTCATCAAAAAAGACAGATACATATTTTTTAGTCATTTGTGTTTCCTCCGATTTTGTAATTGTATGGGTAATCATTTGGATGTTCTGTAGGTGTTATTTCAACGATAGTGAGATCGATATTGAATTTCTCAGATAGTTCGACGAATGGTCCGAATTTTCTGATTTCTTCTTTTGTGAACATATAAGCTTTAGATGTTAATTCGATCATTCTAATAGCTTTTTCTCGACTCTCTACGTTTACTAAACCTCGTTCAGTATGAACAATCATTGAACTAATCAATGAACATAACCAAGATCAGCGTTTTCTTGTCGTTCGTAGTTAATCTTGTTTTTATCTTTGTAACGTTCAATTACTTCTTTCTCATCCATTCCTAAAGCTAAGAAAATATTAGACATAAAGTGAAAAGCATCAATTGCTTCGTCTTTCATTTTTTCTTCTTGAATATTCAATTCTTCTTCAGTTAAGTGAGAATAGTCCTTCCAAGATTTATGAAAAGGCATTTCTCTAAATAATTCGACAACTTCTTCAATTAAGAAATATCCGTGCTCTTTAATATAAGCTGATCTTTCTTTAACTGTCATTTCTTCGAAGTTATGTCCCATACGTTTTTGAAACTTAAGTTGGGATTGTAATACAAATTCAATGCTCATGATTATGTTCCTCACCTTTCAAAAATAAATCTTACATGTTATTTATATCTTGAGTATTTAAAACGTAAACAAAAGGTTTTTAAATACTTTCGATTAATTCAACTCTTCCATTTGATACATCAAAGACCATTGGAATCGTTTTTCCATTGCTAAAAACTTTGAAAATATTAGTAATTCTTTCATTGTCTTTAAGCTGAGATAATCTTTGTTTTAAACTGGAATCGTCTTTAAAACTTCTCAATTTCTTTGAAACTCCTTCTTGATAAACAACTGTAGCAATAAGAATGCTTTCATCATTCGCCAATTTAGTTTCCTCCTTTTGTTCGTCGTTCTAAAAAAATTATATCTTTAGCTTTAGAAACGTAAACAAAGAAAAACGAAAGATTTTACTCTTTCGCTTTCTCCGTTTGCATAAATACGTTTTCTTGATCGTATTTATTTATTTTAAATATTGTATGAGGGAATGTTGAGCCAGTTTTTCTTAAAACAAACTCATCTCCACGTCTGAATCCTACTAGAATCATTTTTGTGCCTCTTGTGAACCATGAAGTGTCTAAGACTTCTTTATCTTTTCCACTAACTCTGATAACTTTCTTGTCATAGTGAGAAAATTGACCTTTAGAAAGCCTAACTGTTACAACACCGTCTTGAGTAGAAACATAGAAAAGTGATTTTCCTTTGTTCTTATCTACCACAGTTCCTGAAATAACGCTGATCTTATTCTGAGGGACTCTTCTCCCACGAATCGTCTTAAAGCCTGCGATTTCAGGTATTCTTGGAAGATTATTGAACTTTTCAATATCGAAGTATTTGTGCAATGGTATAAAGTCCATTTCGTGGTGGTTTGAGTAAAACAATATTGTTTCCATTTCCCAAGCTTCAATTGTTCCCATGCAATTTTTCATCCAGAATTCTCTCATTTTTATTTTATTGAATTCGTCTGCGACTTCTGGAAGATAAACCCACTCTTTTAAAGGTTCAATTGCTTTGCCATAGTGTTTTTCAAATGATTTCTTATCAATTTCAAGTACTCCACTGTCATTAAACTTGTACTCTACTTTATCTTTTAAGTTTTTAATAAAATAAGTCTCGATTTTGTTATTCATCTCAACTTTATTTCTTCCAAAACAAGCCTGTCTGAAATGGTACAATTCAAGTTCATCTTTGAACTTTTCTTTGTCTACAAAGTTCATAACAGCTGGAAGTTGGACCATTGTTATTTTCTTTCGCTTAGGGACTACTCTTCTTACATACTCAACCATTAATTTTCTTCGATCTTTATTGAATCGGTCAAAACAGCCAGCTTTTATTAATATAACGCCTCGACCTTCTGAAATTACTTTCGTTTCAATAATTCTTTCATAAAAATCGTCAAAACTGTTGTAAGGTCGATTGCTTATTATCTTTTGAATAGCGTCAACACCAAGCCCTGGAATAGGTTTTAGACCAAATAGAATTTTACCTTCACTTTCTAAAGGAGTGAATCCCATATCTGAGTCATTGATGTCTGGGTTTAAAACGTATTCTTTCATATCTCCGATTGCTTTTGCGATAGAGCCATAATCTGTTCCTGATGTACTGTCTCCAATCAATCCAGCGTTAATTGATAAGCAAGCTGTTTTCCAGAAAACTGAACCGTATCTGTGACAGATGTTCATTTCAATCATTAGAATGAGAGTGTAACCTGCAATGTGTGGTAGTGAGAAAGCATAACCGAATTGAGGTTTTAATAACATTTCCCATACATAATTTAAGAAGTGATCAGAAGTTCCAGCAAGATTTCCCTGTTCATAGAAAAGGTTTCTTTGTTCTTCAATTAGTTTTTCATTTTGCTTAGCTACAGCTTTTCTGAATTTGTTTGCTTGAGTCAATGTAAAGTTTGAAATTCTCTCGTCCATTGAAAGCTGCATTAGTCCTTCTTGAGTATCACAAATTCCGTACCTGTCTAGTAAGTGACCTTCTAAGATTTGAACTTCTGTTTTATTCAATCCATAAGCTTCCATCTCTTCGTACCATAAATTAATATTGTTCTTAAATCTAACGAACTTATCTAATGGCTGCTCTCCATCTGAGCTTAGTCTCATTAAAGAGTTTCCAGCACATAGCTCGTTGAAGTTTCTTGGCTGAATTTTGTTTAAAGCTTGTTGACCAACTGCGGTCTCAAATTGGAAAGCATTCATTACATGCCCTTCGAATAATAAATCGTACATTTCAGGATCGTTCATTTCTAAAACGTCTGGATGTAAGTACTTCTCATATGTTTCTCTTAAACTTCCCTGCCATTCAATCTTTTTATGCTCAATTAATAAATCTAGGGCTGTTCTGATTCTGTCTAGAGCGTTGATTGATAAGAAATCTAGTTTTAATCCACCCATATATTCGCTGTCTACTGCATCGAATTGTGTGATTGGTAGACCTGATGTTGTTTTCATCATAGCATTTTGCTTTGTGTAATCGTCTGGGAAAATGATGACGCCTGAGGCGTGCTGTCCGCGTCCCGAAACTAACCCCGAGATTGAATACATTGCTTCTTTCAATCCTTCGTAGTTTCCTACTTCTCTTATAAACTCTTTAACTGGAGCTTTACCTTTTTCTGAGTTTCCTTCGAAGCATTCTATAATACTCCAAGCTCCACCTTTGTCTGTAGGAATCAAGTTTGCCAAGTTAAATGCAATGTCCCTGTCAATTCCTAATCCTCGACAAGCAGTTAGGACAGTAGATCGAGAACCCTCAGTTGTTGTAGTTCCCATATTTAAAACTTTATTTTCACCGTAAGCTTCTTTGATAATATCGATGATTTCAGCTCTTTTTGAACCTTCAGTATCTACGTCAATATCTGGTAGTTCTACACGTTCTTTTGAAAGGAAACGCCAGTGAGGTAGATCGAATTTCAGTGGGTTGATTTGTACGATATCGAGCAAATAGTTTAAGTAATAACAAGATGCTGATCCACGACTAACTCCAACCAATGAAACGGTCCACATTAAGTCAATTACGTCCTTTGTTAGAACGAAGTATGAAGAAATTGGTTGCTTTAACGCTTTTGTAATGTGATATAACTCATCAAGTTCAAGGTTAATTCGAGATAAGTTTTCATCGTTTAATTCTTCTTTCTTCTCGAGTAAACCTTCAGCAATTAAATGAAGATAGTATCGATCTACTTCGTAGTTACTTTCTGAGTACTTCTTGATATACTCATACTTTTCGTAATACGGCTCCAATAAATTGTTCATTTTGTATTCTGGAATATGAGCTTTTGGAACTTGAGTTTCCATTTTGAATTCAATAGGTTCAATAGAATCACTTATTAAATGAGTGTTCTCAATAAGTTTATCTAGAATCGTTTCATCAAAATACTCTAAAAGTTGGTCACGATCCATTAGGTAAGTAGTTGCATAGAATGCTGCAACTTCTCGCTCTCCGTTAGACGCTTGAAGATAAACTTCGTGAGCTCTTGCTTGTTCTTTGTTTAAATAGTGAGCATCAGTTGATACTACACAATGAACTCCGTAAGCTTCTCCAATTTTTAATAAACCTTCGTTTGCATCTAACTGATCTTGGTTGTGAGAAGGCTGTAATTCAAAATACAAATCATCTCCGAAAACTTTTTTCAACCAAACAACCAATTGGTGAACTTTACTTTTTGTTTCTTTAGAAGGATTTCGCTTATAGTTAATTAATGCTTGAGGTAATTCACCACCAACACAAGCTGAAGTCGCAATAATATCTCCTTTGTAGTCCTTCATGATTTCTTCTAACTCATCTTTGTAAGTTGGAACTCTTTCCATTCCCCTGTAGAAGAATGAATTTTCCCACGCCCTAGATGATAGCTTTTTCAATCCTTCATATCCGTGTTGATTTTTTGCGATTAAAATAAAGTGAGGAAATACAATCTTTTCATTTAGCTCTTTCTTAGATAACGTGTCTTCCTTATCTACCAAGTATATTTCGTTTCCGAAGGCAAGAGTGAAATCTTTGAATCGATCTTGATTATCTTGAACGTGTCGGAAAGCTTTTACGTGAGAAGATAACGTCTCGTGATCTGTGATAGCAATTCCTTTTAGACCTAATTCTAGAGCATATTCTAGTAAGTCAACTGGCTTATTTATTGCGTCCCTCAATCTGAAATTTGATGCATGAGTATGAGAATGCGGTTTAAATGGCTGTTTAATCATCATATATTATTTCCTTTCAATACAGTTATAACAGTCATGTCTGAGTTATAGAAGTTATAACAGTAGTTATATAAAGAAAGAGGTAGCTATAAGCTACCCCTCAACCTTCTTGGTTTTTCCTTTAAATACATGTGGCATTGATACGAGGATGCTTGTTTTAATGGATAAGTCTCCACCTAAATGTTTTTTTATGAAGTAATTAAAGAATTGTGCATCATCTTCTAAGTTAAGAAGATTTGATGACCTTTGGAAAACATTTATTGCAGAAACTTTTTTATTTTCATCGAATACAAAATGAATAGAAGAGATACATTCATCACTAGTGTAGAAAACTTGTCTTTCTGATTGAATCCATCCATGTTCAAATTTATATAGCAAGTGAACTAATTGTGCTTCAAGTGCTTCATAATAAACTTCATCTGATGGAGGAAATTCGTCACTAGTTCGTGGGGAAAGGAGAAGAAATGGTCCATATAGAACCATATCTTCAGTTTCCTTTGCCACAATTAAGTCTTCTTCTTTTGGAACGTAAGAGAAACCTAACATATTAATGGCCCTCTACAATATCGTCGATTGATACTGGATCTGAATGAATTTCTTCATCTTTTAATTCTCGTAAATCATCCATGTATTCTTTAGATCGAACTTTCATTTTCTCTAGAGTTTCTTTGTACTGAGAAAGCATCTTTTCAAAGATTGAAGGACCTTCTGGTTTATGAGTTCCGTTAATATCCTCTCGGTAACCTTGATAAATGAAGTCTTTTTCATTCCACTCGAATTTATCAGAGCTTTCCTCTGGGAAGTAAAGGTTTGTAGCATGTCCGTTACGAGCATTCTTGATATAGTGGTAAGACGGCATTTCGAAATCAATAAGGTTTAAGTGAGCGATTGGATAAACTTCACATAAAGCTAAGTACATTTGATAAGCTAAAATGTTATCTGACTTAGGTTGAATTTGACGGTCTAAACGTTGTTTAATGAATCCTAGTAAGTCTCGGACATTACAAGAAGCATAATAGAAGTTATCATGGTTCTTGTTGAGGATTAATCGAGCATCCATAAGAGAAATCTCTTTAGAATCGATCATATCTGCATATAGCTCTCGACACTCTGTAGTTAATTTCTTGTAACGTTCTAAGAACTCCGGAGAGTTTTGAATTGATTCTGGAACAACTGCCTTGTGATGAGATAACCAACGATCTCCTGTACATTGTGCTGAGAATGAAAAAGTACGATGACGAATTAAATGAGTTACATCTTGAACTGAAATACCTTCAATTCGGAAAGTTAATCGAATTGTTTCTAAAATAGATGGTAGAGTTTTGAAAGTAAATGCTTTTTCAATATCTTCTACAACCTGATCTAATTTGAATTTATGTTGAGGATTGTCTGCCCAAGTTGCGTTAACATATCCTGGAAGATATGATACGATACTTTCAAATGGTGTGTAATCAACTAAAGAAACTTTAATGTTTTCTAAGTCATTCACGAATTCGAAATCTGGCTTTTCTCCGAATCGAATTGGCATTGGTAGCTTTACTGGTTCTAATTTGTTATTTTTTGGCATTTTGTATTTCCTCCGATTGTGTTTTAAATTTGTTAGATTGAGAAATTTTTAAGAACTTCTGAATCTAAAATCATTATATCTTTGATATTTCCTTTGTAAACAATAATATTAAATAATTTTTTATTTAATATTTAATGTAATTAAATAATTCCTTATTTAAACCCACTCCACAATATCTTCTGTAGGCAGTCTTTTTGAAATATTGGCTGACGCTCTCGACTTCCCAATAGTCACTAAAACGATTGGCGTGTATCTCTCATCTACATTGAACTGATCAATTAGCTGAGACTTATTAAAGCCTCCAATAATACCTGTATCGAAACCGTGAGATTCGGCAGCTAATATTAAGCTCATAGCTGAAAGTGAAGCATTTACTAAAGAAGAATCTTCAACATCCCTTTCGTTTCTTTTAAACTTAGAAACTTGATTGCTTATAATATCTTTCACTTCTGGAGTGATTATTGACTCTTCTACTAAAGGTTTATATACCTTCTCGAAGTTTCTGTAGTATTCAGTGTCTGCTAAAACAGCAATGGCAGCACTACACTCAACAATCTGTCTTTGATAATATCCAATTGGAAGAAGTTTTTCTTTACTTTCTGGAGTTACGACAGATAAGAACTTCCAAGGTTGAAGATTCCAAGCAGAAGGTGTTTTTGATGTTGTTTCAAATATTTCTGTTAACTTAGATGTAGAGATCTGAAAAGACGGATCGAACTTAGTAATATTAGTTCTGTTACTCATTAGCTGATCAAATAAATGTTTCATCCTAGATCGACCTCATCCATAGCCTCATTCGCTAATTGATCAGCTCTTTCATTTCCGGGAACCCCAGAGTGACCCTTTACCTTTACAAAAGAAATAAA
>Ga0079226_10000719_pt1 | contig 24089 bp, 16 predicted proteins | sample Poulit2014_FD_76345 | JGI IMG/M metagenome (GOLD analysis project Ga0079226, IMG submission 76345) | Agricultural soil microbial communities from Georgia to study Nitrogen management - Poultry litter 2014 | ecosystem: Environmental > Terrestrial > Soil > Agricultural land | place: USA: Georgia...
GCACCGTCGCGACGCCCTTGCACCCTGGCTGCACACCTACAACACTGAACGCCGCCACAGCGCACTCGGCGGCCTCCCGCCCCACAGCCGAGTGTCACCAACCTGATGGCCGGGTACATCTAGCCCCACCCACTGCGCGGAGTAGGCCTGGACGCCGACGTAGTCGTCTTCCCGGGCCGCCTCAAGGTAGAGGTCTTCCCAGACGTACTCGAGCTCGCGGCGTACCTGCTCAGCACCCGGACGCGTCTCGAAGGCACGATTGGCGATCGACCAGCCGACCCGCGCGTCGGTCCGAGCACGCAGGACCTCACGCGCGGCCTGGTGCGCCTCGATCAATCGGCGCCCGATCTCCACGGGGGGTGCGGGCTTGGGCGGGCGGGGCTTGTCGGCCTCGAGCGTCGGGCTGAGCCACTCCAGGCCGGACTCCGGGTCGAGCGCAGCCTCGGCCTCCCGCACCATGATCGCAAGCATGTTCGGCTCGTTGATGGTGCAGACCCACTCGACGTCCTCGAGGATCGGGGCCACCGCCTCGACGTAGGACCGGAACCTGGCCACCGCTCCTTCCGCACGCCATCCGCCGTTCTCGGCGAACCAACGCGGTGAGGTGAAGTGGTGGACGGTCACGAACGGGGTGACGTCGACGTCGAGGCACGCCTCGATCATCCGCCGATAGTGAGCCAGCTGGGCCCTTGAGATCAAGCCGGGCTCAGGCTCGATTCGCGCCCACTCGATCCCGAAACGGTAGGTGTTCAGGCCGGCCTCGGCCAGGAGACGGACGTCCTCCGGGTACCGGTGATAGCTGTCCAAGGCGTCGCCGCTGCGGTGCGCGCCGGGCATGAGCGCCTCCTGCGCCCAGAAGTCGCTGTTGACGTTGCCGCCCTCGACCTGGTGTGGGGCGCTGGCAGCCCCCCACAGGAACCCGTCGGGAAAGGTGTGCATCGGTGATCTTCCTCCATCCGCCATCTGCGTCGTGGCCCGGCCTGTCCCGGCGTGAGCCGACACCCATTAAAACTGAGTTACTTATAATATTCACGCGACGCCGGACGTCTCCGCTCTCCCGTCCGGTCGCGTTGACAACCGATTGCCAACCGGCGAGCATTGAGCTGCACCCCTGCCCATGACCGTATGAGGGAGTACACGTGAGACCTCAGCCCCCGCAGGACCGGATGACCCGGACGTCACCGATGCCGAGCATCGCCCGCAACGGCGCGGCGACGCAGCTGTTCGTCGACGGCGAGCCCTATCTGGCCCTCGGAGGTGAGCTGCACAACTCCAGCGCTTCAAGCCCGGAGTACATGGCGCCTGTGTGGGACCACCTCGCGGCCGGCTCCGTCCGCACGGTGATCGGTGTGGCCAGTTGGCAGATCGTTGAGCCCGAGGAGGGCCGGTTCGACTTCGCGGCCGTCGACGACCAGATCGGCCAGGCCCGGGAACGGGGCATCCGGCTGGTGCTCATCTGGTTCGGGGCCTACAAGAACGCCGAGTCGACGTACGCCCCCTCGTGGGTACGACGGGACGAGGCCCGCTTTCCGCGGGCCGAGCGGGACCAGGGGAACCTGCTCACCGGGCGCTTCACCCTGGACGCCCCCGTCCTCTCCGTCTTCGGTGAAGAACTCGTGGCGGCCGATGCCCGCGCCTTCGCCGCCCTCATGGCCCACCTGGCCGAGGTGGACCCCGGGCACACGGTGATCGCCGTGCAGGTCGAGAACGAGGTGGGGCTCCTGGGCGACAGTCGCGACCGTTCCGCGCTCGCCGAGAGGGCGTGGCGGGCTCCGGTACCCGTGGAGCTGCTGGACGGTCTCGCGGCCCGGGGCGAGGCGCTCCGTCCGTGGTTGCGAGAGTTGTGGGAAGGTCGAGGCTCCCGTCGTGAGGGGACGTGGGAGGAGGTCTTCGGCGCCGGCCGTGAAGCCGACGAGGTGTTCATGAGCTGGGCTTTCAGCCGGTACGTCGAGCAGGTCGCCGCCGCCGGCGTGACGGCGAAGCCGCTGCCGGTCTACACGAACGCCTGGCTCGGCCCGCAACCGAACGCGAAGACGCCCGGCCAGTACCCCAGCGGGGGGCCGGTGGCCCGCATGCTGGATGTCTGGCAGATCGGGTCTCCCACGCTGAACTTCCTCTCCCCCGACATCTACATCGACGACTTCTCGGGCACCCTGGAGCAGTACGCCACCGAGGACAATCCCATCTTCGTCCCCGAGGCTCGTCCGGACCCGGCGCTGGCCTTCATCGCAGTTGGCGAGTTCAAGGCGATCGGCTTCCATCCCTTCGGGATCGAGGACGTCCCGGCCGGCTCCGAGCTCTTCCAGGCCTACGGAGTGCTCGACAAGCTCACCGACGTCATCCTGCGGGCACAGGCCGAGGACCGCATCCACGGTTTCCGCGTCCGCACCGGCGAACGACAGCAGGTCACCATCGGCGGCTTCGACGTGACGATCTCCGGCCCCCTGGACACACGGGGAATGTTCGGCGAGGGGACCGGAACCGCAGCGGAGGAGCAGATCGGCTACGGCCTCGTCGTGCAGACGGGCGACGACGAGTTCCTCGTCGTCGCCCGTCACTCCTCCGTGCACTTCTCACGATCCGACGCGGTGGTGGAGATCGACATCCTGCGCGAGGAAGTCCTTCGCGACGGCACCTGGCATCCTCGACGGGTTCTCAACGGCGACGAACGCCACTTCATGTTCCAGGGCAGCGACCTGCGGACCGTACGGATCGGGCTGCTGCGCCGCCCGGTCGTCGGAGCCTGATCCACGTGGAGCCGCCGGGCGGCGCCCGGCGGCTCCACGTGGATCGCTCACTCCGGTACTCGGCTCGGCGTAACGGGAACGACTGACGCGGAAGCGGGCTCGGACCTGCCGGCACCGGTCGAGCCGATCCGCATCAGCGTCCTACCGGGCCGAAGGCAGGTGGACGACGACACCAGAGGTCACACCGCTGTCGTTGAAGGAGTCCACCGCCACCCAGTAGTCGGTGCCGGCGTTGAGCGCGCGGAGGTCGAGGCTCTGGCGGCCGTAGAGCTGCCAGCTGTGGTAGAGCTTCTCCGGATGCGCCCCCCAGCGGACCACGTGCGCCTGCGCTCCCGCGTCGGCGGACCACTCGAGGCGGGCGTGGCGCTCGTCCAGCCGTTCCGCGTGCACGGTGGCGGGGGCCGGCGGCTGACCGCCGCCGATTCCGAAGACGCGAAGACCGCTGATCGCGGCATGGCCGCCGAAGGGCCGGCGCCCGAAGGTGACCCGCACCTGGGAGACCCGCCGCGGCGAGGGAAGGACGAAGAGGAAGTGCGGACGGTCCTCGCCGCCGCGACCGTCGTGGACGGTGTGCCATGACCCGTCCTCGCCACGCACCTCGACCATCAGCTCGACCGCCTGGTGCTGCGCGTAGATCCCTCGCCATGTGTGCCCGCCGTCGGCCCCGTCCGGACAGGCCGGGGCGTGCTCGCCGAGCCGGTGGTCCGCCACGTTCACCTGGATCGCGTGGACCTCCTTGGGCGCGCCGAGGTCGAGAGCCAGCCACTGCCCGTCCTCGCGGGAGTCCGCCGCCCACCAGGTCCTGACGTCCTCGTCGGCGGCGAGCTCGGGCCCGTGACCGTCCTGATGGGAGGAGGCAAGGGCGCGCGCCCGGTAAGACAGGAGCATCCACGGAGGATCGCTCCAGGGGGCGACACGCCCTTCGGGTATGACACGCGGATAGTCACCGAAACGCTGATCGCAGAACAGCACGCCGTCCTCGTCGAAGCCCGCGGGAAAGATCCCCACGCGCCGCTCAAAGAGGTCGTTGACGCTCACGCGCATGGTGGCAGCGTGCCACCAGTTCCCATACTCGTCGCGGAAGGTGCTCCCGTGGCCCGCCCCCGTGATGAAGCCGCCGTACTTGGCGGAGAAGGGGCTATGAGCCGAGTAGGTGAAGGGCCCGAGCGGCGAGTCGGCGGTCGCATAGCCATCGGCGTAGGTGTTGTACTCGGTGCCCGGGGCGGCGTACTGCAGGTAGTACCTGTCGCCGTGGCGCGTCATCCACGCACCCTCGATGTAGGGGTCCGATCCGAGGAACTGGGCCGCCAGCTCCTCTGCCTTGGTGGCCGGCGGGGTGCGCACATGATCCTCGCCCACCTGTTCCCAGCCGCGGCGCTCCACGTCCGAGCCGATCAGGCCGACCTCCTCCCCCAGCGGCTCGAGGCTGTGCCGTTCGAGTGCCACGCCCTTGATCGGCGTCGCGTTGTCGCAGCCCCAGTAGAGGTAGACGGAGCCGTCCTCGTCCTGGAAGAGGTTGGGGTCCCAGAAGGGGAAGGTACCCGGAGAGACTTCGGTGAAGTCCTCCGTGAGCGGATCCGCGCTGCGGTAGAAGGGACAGGGATCGTCCTTCCTCGAGGCGCAGACGTACAGGGCGCCATCGATCTCGCGCACATCAGGTGCGTAGTCGTAGGCCGGGAGCGAGTCGCTCGGCCGGTACTCCCAGGTCACCAGGTCCTCGGAGTGCCAGAACCCTCGGGACATCGAGGCGAAGAGGAAGAACCGGCCCTTGAAGCGGACCACGCTGGGGTCGGCGGCCTCACGGTGCACGCTCCGGCGCGGATCGCTGATCCGCACACCGCGGACGGTGCCCGAGAACCGGACATCCTGGTAGCGGTAGGACAGGTCCACCGGGTTGCAGACAACCCGGCTGCGGGCGACCTCGGCCTCTTCGGAGGGGGCCTGCGGTTCCGGGGCCACGGTCACCGCTCCCTGGCGGCGCCAGGCTTGGCGGTGCCGAGAGCTCGCCAGCGGGACCGGAGGACGCGCGCGGCGGCCTTGGGCTTGCGGTCGCGGGTGAAGACCCCCTTCTTGTTGCCCTCCACACGGTGAGTGCCGTTCGAGGTCTGGAAGTCGGCGAAGTTCCAGACATGCTCGCCGACGAACTGCGGGAAGCGGTCGAAGACGCGGTGGTAGGTCTCCAGGAAGGCACCCTGGTACTCCTCGGTCCAGGGCGCATCCCAGACGGAGTGTGCGCCGGGCTGGGTGTCGGCTCCGTACTCGGTCATCATGATCGGTTTGTCGTACCGGTCCACCCATCCCTGGATCTCGCGCTGGAGGTACTGCTCCGCCGTCGCCAGGTCGCCCGGGTCCAGATACCAGCCGTAATAGCGGTTCAGGCTGATCACGTCGAAGAGGTCGATGATCTGGTCGTTCTCGACGTTGGCGAACATGACGAGTGAGTACGTCAGCGGCCGGGTGGGGTCCAGCTCGCGGGCGAGCTCGGCCAGCGGCTCGAAGTACTCGCGGGCTCCGTCCTCGTTCGAGGCGGGCTCGTTGGCGAGGCACCACATCACGACGCTCGGATGGTTCTTGTCCCGGGCGATGAGCTCCCGGATGTGCTGAGCGTGCGCCTCCTGGGTGCGGGCGTTGGCGTACCGCTCCGAGAAGGTCGGGAAGGGCGGCTTGCCGGTCAGTCCGCCGAGCACACCGAGGTTCAGTCCGACCGCTGCGGTCTCGTCGATGACCACGATTCCGTGACGGTCCGCGAACTCGAGAACCTCCTCGGCATAGGGGTAGTGCGAGGTCCGGAAGGAGTTCGCACCGGTCCATTCCATGAGCTGGAAGTCATGCACTAGATAGGCGTTGTCGTGGCCTTTCCCACGCACCGGGGTGTCCTCGTGCTTGCCGTAGCCCGTGAAGTAGAAGGGCTCGCCGTTGATCAGGAACTCGTGTCCGCGGACGTCCACGGTCCGGATGCCCACGGACAGCGGGTAGCTGTCCACGACCGTCTCTTCGTCGAGGAGCTCGGTCGTGAGCTCGTAGAGGTAGGCGGCTCCCGGGCGCCACGGGGTCACGTCCGGCACGGTGAGGGTCCCCGAGTCTCCGGTGCCCTCGGCCACGGTCTCGTCGTTCGCATCCCGCAGGCGCACCCGGACCTCGGCTGGTGCGGAGGTCTCCACCCGATAGTCGACCGTCCCCGTCCTCCCGTTCAGGCCGGTCGCCACCGTGACGTCCGAGATGTGCCGGCGGGGCGTGCTGTACAGCCAGACCGAACGAGCGATGCCGGCGTAGTTGTAGAAGTCGTGGAAGTACTTCTGCTGCCGCTTACCTTCGGCGCTGACCGTGAGAGATCCGGGCGGGAGGGTCTCGTTCGTGAGCTCGTTGCTCACCGCGACGGTCAGCCGGAAGAAGGCGCCCGCCTCGACGTGGTCGGTGATGTCGATGTCGAAGGGCGTGTACCCACCCAGGTGCTCGCCGGCCAACGTCTCGTCGACATAGACGCGGGCCTCGTGGGTGGCGGCGTCGAAGCGGAGCAGCACGCGCTCTCCCTCCCACCCCTTCGGGACGCGGACCGGACGCTGGTAGTAGACCCATCCGACGTGATCACGGATCTCGGGGTCGGTGAAGAGATCGTTGTAGCTTGCCGGCACGGCTGCCTCCAGCGGCGTGGCGAGGACCCCCTCCCACGGGGCCTCGCCCAGCCGGGCGTCGATGGCGAAGCGCCACAGCCCGTCGAGGTTCACGAGCTCGCGGGTCGGGGTCTCACGGGGCTTGAGCATCAGGTGGTTCTCCTGGTTCTCCGTGGGCCTGGCGGCCCACAGATCCGTCGGTGTCCGGGTCGTTGAGGGGGAGTTCAGGCGAGGCCGCCGCGGCGGGCGACGTCACCGAGCCAGCGGAGGCTGGGCTTGGGGGAGCGGACGAAGGTCTCACGGTCGACGGCGACGAGCCCGAAGGTCGGCCCCCAATGCCCCCACTCGTAGTTGTCCAGCAGGCTCCAGTGCAGGTAACCGCGCACGTCGATGCCGTCCGCCATCGCTTCCGCCAGTCCTCGGAGCGCGGCATCCGTGTAGGCGATGCGCCGCTCGTCCTCGCCGGTTGCGATGCCGTTCTCCGTGACGAGGATCGGGACGTGGGGCAGGACCTCGGCGGTGTGCCGGACGGCGATCTCCAGGGCGTCCGGGCGGTATGCCGCCCCGGCGAGGGTGTTGTCCGGGGAATCGGGGTGGGGCTCGATACCTTCCTCGTTCACCCACTGGCTGGAGTAGGACTGCACACCGATGAAGTCGTCACCCGAGGCCGCCTCGAGATAGAGGTCCTCCCAGATGTGCCGCAGTTCCTGGAGCCGCGCCTCCGCGCCCGGCCTCGCGACGAGGGCCCGGTTCGCGACGGTCCATCCGACCTTGGCGCCGCTCCGCTCGCGCACCACTTCACGCGCGGCGTGATGACTCTCGATCAGCCGTCGGCCGATCGCGGGGTCCGGAGGCGGCAGTTCGGGGAGGGAGGCGTCATCGGTCGTGGGGCTGTGCCAGGGCTCCTCGTCCGTCTCCGTCAGGCGTGGCAGCATCCGGAGCATCATCGCGAGCATGTTGGGCTCGTTCATGGTGCACACCCACTCCACGCCGTCGAGGATGCGGCAGACCTCGGCCGCATAGGCCTCGAAACGGGCCACGGCGTCCTCCGCGAGCCATCCCCCCTGTTCCGCGAACCAGAGCGGTGTCGTGAAGTGGTGCAAGGTGACCACCGGGGTGACGCCCCGGTCGAGGCAGGTCTCGATCACCCGGCGGTAGTGGGCGAGGGCCGCCTTCGAGAAGCTGCCGGGGACCGGCTCCACCCGCGCCCACTCGACGCCGAACCGGTAGGCCCCGAGGCCTGCGTCGGCCACGAGATCGATGTCCTCCTCGAAGCGGTGGTAGCTGTCGCAGGCGTCGCCGGAGGGCTCCATGCCGGGCAGGATCTGTTCGCGCCTCCACCAGTCGCTGTTCAGGTTGTTGCCCTCGGTCTGGTGGGCCGCGGTGGCGGCTCCCCAGAGGAAGCCGGGCGGGAACGTCGTCATGATGGGTCCTCAGCTTTCGATGGTGGTGGGGACGATGTCCGTGGCGAGCTGGCTCCGGCGCTCACGGCGCTCGCGCTGCCGGACCGGATCGGCGACCGGGGCGGCGAGCAGGAGCCTCTGCGTGTACGGGTGCTCGGGCGTGGAGGTCACCACCGGAGCCGGACCGGTCTCCACCAGATCACCGCGGTAGAGCACTGTGACGCGGTGGCTGATGTGGCGGACGACCGCGAGGTCGTGGGAGATGAACAGGTAGGCGACGCCGGTACGGCGCTGGATGTCCACGAGCAGGTCGAGCACGCGGGCCTGGGTGGAGAGGTCCAGCGCCGAGACGGGCTCGTCGCAGACGATGAGCTTCGGCTCTGGCGCGAGAGCACGTGCGATGGCGACCCGCTGTCGCTGCCCGCCGGAGAACTCGCGGGGCAAGCGCTCCGAGGCGTCGGACGGCAGGCCTACCTGGTCCAGCAGCTCCCGGACCCGCTTGCGGGCGTCCTGGGCCGTGGCCCCCTGGACCACGAGCGGCTCCGCGAGGATCTCCCCCACTGTCAGCGCCGGGTTGAGCGAGGTGTAGGGATCCTGGAAGACCACCTGGATGTCCTTGGCGAGCGCACGGCGCTCGCGGGGCCTGAGGTCGGTGATGTCCCGCCCTTCGAAGCGGATCCGGCCGGCCGCCGGGCTGACGAGGCCGAGCACCGCACGGCCGATCGTCGTCTTCCCGGAGCCGGACTCCCCCACCAGTCCCACGGCCTCGCCGGCAGCGACCTCCAGGGAGACCCCGTGCAGCACCTCGACGGGCTTGGCGCGGAAGCCCCGTCCGGGGAAGCTCACGTACAGGTCCTCGATCTCGAGCAGTGTCATGACCGGCCTCCCGTCGTCGGAGGTGCGGGCGCGTCGGTGCGCACGGTCTCCTCATCGAGGATCGAGTCGAGCAGCATCCGCGTATAGGCGTGCTGGGGCTCGTCGAAGATGGCTTGCGTCCGACCGGTCTCGACGATCTCGCCCTCCTGCATGACGGCGATGCGATCGCAGATGTCGGCGACGACGCCGAAGTTGTGCGTCACGAGGAGCACAGCCATGTCCAGCTCCTGCTGCAGATCACGCAACAAGTCGAGGATCTCCGCCTGGACGGTCACGTCCAGGGCGGTGGTGGGCTCGTCCGCGATGAGGAGGCGGGGGCGACTGGCCACTGCTCCGGCGATGAGGACCCGCTGGGCCATCCCGCCGGAGATCTGGTGAGGGAAGGAGTCGAAGGTCCGCTGCGGGTCGGTGATCCCGCATCGCTCGAGCAGTTCCAGCACACGCCGCTCGGCCTCGCGTTTGGAGAGCCCCAGGGCGGCCCGGACGCCTTCCATCAGTTGCGCGCCCACGCGGTACGCCGGGTCGAGGTTCGACATCGGCTCCTGGGGAATGTAGGCGATCTCCGTGCCTCGTACCGAGCGGAACCCCTGTTCGTCGAGCCCCACGAGCTCGGTGTCGCCGAACCGGATCGATCCCCGGGTGATCAGAGCCTCGGAGGGGAGGACTCCCAGGACCGCGAAGGCCGTCTGGGTCTTACCCGAGCCGGATTCACCGACGAGCCCGAGAGTCTGCCCCGGCCGGATCCGGAGATTCACGCCCCGAACGACCTCACGGGCCTCGCCCGTCGGCCCCCGGTAGGCGATGCCGAGGTCCCGGATCTCCAGCAACGCCTTCTGGTCCGGTGGCGGCGGCACGCTCCCCGGCGCCTCGGTGCGCTGGCCTCGGGCGATCTTCACCGGCTTGGGCTTGGCGCCCTCGAAGGCATCCCGCAGTGAGTTGCCCAGCAGGACGAGGGAGGCCGTCATGAGGCCGAGCATGATGCTGGGCCAGAGGAATTGCGTCGGCGCGATGTACAGGTTCCGGAAACCGGAGGAGATCATCGCGCCGAAGCTCGGCACCTGCAGCGAACCGACCCCGAGGAAGGCCAGGCCGGACTGCACGTTGATCGAGGTCCCGGCCATGAAGGCGGTCGCGATGATGATCGGGCCCCGGACCACGAACAGGACGTGCCGGGCGAGGATCCGCAGGTTGGTGAGACCGGAGACCCGGGCGGCATCCACGTAGAGCTCGTTCTTCACGCCGACGACGAGGTTGCGCACGATGCGGTAGATGCCGGGCGAGAGGAGCACCCCGAAGATGAGCATCGTGAAGCGGTAATCGCCTCCGGTGACCGGCATCAGCAGGATGAGCAGCAGCACACCCGGGAGGGTCATGACGAGGTTGAAGACCCACTCCGTCACCGCCCGCGTGCGGTGGCCGAAGTAACCGCCGATGAGGCCGGCGGCGACCCCGACCACCAGGGCCACGCTGGTGCCGAGCAGGGCCGAGATCACGCTGGTGTTGATCGAGTGCAGCAGCCTGGTGAAGATGTCCCGTCCGCTCTCGTCGGCTCCGAGGGGGTAGCCCGGTGTCCCCACCGGCGCGTTGACCATGGCGAGGTCCGACTGGTTCGGGCCGCGCTCGGCGAGCAGCGGCGTCGCCAGCCCCAGCCCGACGATGGTGAGGAGGAGGACGAGGGTGATGACCGCCTGCGGATCGCGCAGGAGCTTGCGCCAGGTCGGCGTCCGCGCCGAGCGGGCTGCCGTCTCGGTGGCCGCGCTTCCCGGCTCTCGCGCGGACTGGATCTCCGTGTCGAGCTCGGTGGTCAATGGACTCTCGCTTTCGGGTTGAGCCAGCCGTTGACGATGTCGGTGGTGAGGTTCACGGCGGTGACGAGGAGGACGCCGAAGACCGCGAGGCCGAGGATGACGGGGATGTCCCCCTGGAGGGAGGCCTGCAGCGCGTAGTTGCCGTAACCGGGCAGCGCGAAGACGTTCTCGATGATGAGCGCGCCGCCGAGCATCTGGATGAACTGCAGGGAGAAGGTCGTCAGCGCCGGGCTCGCGGCGTTGCGGAAGGCGTGGCGGAAGATCACCGACCGGCTCGAGACGCCCCGGGTGCGCAGGGTCCTCACGTAGTCCCGGCGTAGTTCGTCGATCATCCGCCCACGGACCTGGGCGGCCATGTCGGCCACGCCGGCGATGGTCAGCACGATGACCGGGATGGTGATGCTCCGCAGCCAGGCAGCGGGGTTCTCGAAGGGCGGGGTGTACCCGGTCGCCGGCAGGAGGTCGAGCTGGACCGCCAGCACAACCACGAGAACGATCGCCAGCAGCAGTCCGGGGACCACGTAGCCAATCAGCGAGATGAGCTGCGCGATCCGGTCCACCACGCCGCCCCGGGTGGCCGCCCAGACACCGAGGAGGACGCTGAGCACCGCGGTGAGCAGCAGCGCGGGCACGATGAGGGAGAGCGTCACGCCGAGCCGCTGCAACACGGCGGGGCCGACCTCCTGGGAGGTGTAGACCGACCGGCCGAGGTCCCCCTGAAGGAGACTGCCGAGCCAGTCGGCGTACTGCACGAGGACCGGCCGGTCGTAGCCGAGCTGCGCCGTCATGGCGGCCACCGACTCCTCGTTGGCCGACTGGCCGAGGATCGTCCGGACGACGTCTTCGAAGGACAGGCTCAGCAACAGGAAGGTGATGAGCGTGATCAGCAGCGCGAGGACGAGTCCGGCCAGGAGACGCCGCAGGATGTAGAGAGCCATCGTGTCTTTCCGATCAGGGCCGTGAGGCGGCGGAAGGCCACCGCATCACGGCAGGATCACTCGGTGACGTCGAAGAGGCGGACGGACTGGATCGCACTCGAGCCGTCGTCCACCATCTCGACCCCGTCCCGGGAGGCCCAGGTCGAGCCGATGAAGGCGATCGGCACCGTCAGGGCCTGCTCGACCGCGTACTCGTTGAGCTCCCGGTAGGCGGGTAGGGCCTCCTCGAAGTCCGGGGTGAGGATGGCGTCGAAGAGCTCCTCGATCCGCTCGTCCGCGTACCTCTGGGGGTTCACGTAACCGGTGGGTGCGTAGTACTGGTAGGCGTCGTTCTCGTCCGAGAGGAAGCCGATCATCTGGAAGGTGATGCCGTAGTCGCCCGAGAGGTGCGCGGACTGCGCCTGCTGTGGTGCCACAGGCACCCACTCGACCCCGAGTCCGACGTCCTCGAAGGCCTGCGAGATGGCGGATTCGAAGCTGGTCGTCAGGTAGGTGCTGGGGATCTCGAAGGTCTCTCCGGCGTAGCCGGCCTCCTCCACGAGCTCCCGGCCGAGCTCGGGGTCGTACTCGTAGGTGTCGTTGAGGGACTCGTCGTAGACCTCGCCGTAGGGGGAGAAGATCTGCTGGGTGACGAGGCCGAGGCCGTCGAGGAGGTTGTCGAGTATCGACTGGCGGTCGATGGCGTGGTTGAGCGCCTGCCGGACCCGGAGGTCACCCAGGGCGGGAAAGTTCTCTCCGGCGCGGTCGACGATCGCCAGGGACATGAGCGCCTGGGCTTCGATCTCGTTGATCTGGTACTGCTCGGTGTCGAGCTGCGGGAGCACCTCCGAGTCCACCGGGGCGACGTTGACCTCACCCGCCTGAAGCGCGTTGAAGGCCGCAGTGGGGTCCTGGAGGACGCGGACGGTGACGGTCTCGAACGGGAAGGCATCGGCGTTCCAGTAGTCGTCGCGCTTATGGAGGACGTAGCTCGAGCCGTCCACCGACCGCTCCACGTCGAGGACGTAGGGGCCTGAGCCCACAGGGTCCGTGGCGGTCCGCTCCTCCTCCAGGGTGTCCGGGTGCCCGATGGCTCCGGTGCCCATGGTGAGGTTCGGGACGAACTTCGGGTCGTGCCGGTCGAAGTGGACGACGACCGTGTGGTCATCCTCCGCAACGACGTCCGCGACGTCGGAGAACTTCTCCTGGATCACGCCCGGGGTTTCCTTGTTCCGGAGCATCGTCGCGACCACGGCATGGGCGTCGACACCGGAGCCGTCGCTGAAGGTCATGTCTTCCCGGAGCCGCAATGTGAGCTCCGTGCCCTCGTCGTTGTACTCCCAGCTCTCGGCCGCGTTCGGGAGAATCTCGCCTGTGTTGTTCTCACGGATGAGCAGAGTGTCGAGGACAGAGGCCCAGACGAACATCTGCTGCCCGTCAACGAGCTGGGCGGGGTCCAGCGAGTTCGGCCCAGACTGGGCGGCGATCGCGAGCTCGTGGGGCTCGCCAGCGGCATCGGAGCCGGTCTGCCCGTTCTCATCACCACCAGCACAGGCGGAGGCGACCAATGCGAGGACCGCTGCGGCTGCCAGCAGGGGAACACGGCGGGGGACGTCGGATGTGGTTCGGCATCGATCAAACTCCTTTGTATGAGGGTGAAGCCAGGTGTGCCAGAAAGTCCGCTCGAACGGCCGTCCGTCTCGCGAACCTTCCGCTCGGTCGACGACGTGTCAACCGATTGCCGACAGGACGGTATCAAAGGAACCGCAATCCTCCAAGCCCCTTCATGGACACGAAGGCATTCACCTTCGCCTTTGCAATGGCGCGCTTACGGACGGTATACGATCTCGCACGCCAGTGCTGACAACCGATTGCCAGACACGCTAGGATCCTACTCACGAGACGATCAAGGAGGACCTCGTGGACCAGCACGATAAGGCGCCGTACGCCCTCGATGTGGACGCCGGCGGAGACCACCTGCCGACGACCGGCACCGCACCGCGACTGTCCTGGCGCCCAGGGAGCGAAGCCTCTCAGTTCGAGCTCGAATGCCACATCGGCGACGTGGCCCAATCGCTGGTCTCTGTCACCGGGCACCGCTTCGTGAGGTGGCCGTGGCGTGAGCTGCAGAGCCGCGAACACGTGAAGTGGCGCGTCCGTGGGTCGGCCGGATCATGGTCGGACTGGCACCGCTTCGAGGCTGGCCTACTCGATGCGGACTGGCAGGCTTCGTGGATCTCGCCCGTGGAAGACCTCCAGGCTCCCCCCGGGCGACGCCCCGCGTACACCCTGCGCCGTCGCCTCGAGGTGACCGGAGAGCCAGTGCGCGCCCGGGTTTACGCCAGTGCCCTGGGGCTGTATGAGGTCTTCGTGAACGGCCGCCGGGCCGGGAGATCAGAGCTCACCCCCGGCACGAGCTCCTACGACCAGACCGTCTACGCCCAGGCCTTCGACGTTACCCCCCTGGTCGGGAACGGTGCGAACCAGGTGGAGGTGCTCCTCTCCGACGGGTGGTATCGCGGCCAGGTCGGCGCACATCGCGAGCCGGCGAGGTGGGGGGACGAGCTTGCCATCCGGCTCGAGCTCCACCTCGATCACGCCGACGGGACGCATCAGGTTCTTGTCACCGATGAGACCTGGAGCTCTTCCCCGAGCACGATCCTGCGAGCCGATCTCATGGAGGGCCAGACCACCGACCTCACCCTTGCCGATTCTTCGGCCCTCCGCGTTCCGGTGAAGGTGACGTCCCACCGGCCGCCCGCGGTGAGCTGGTCCCCTGCCCCTCCGGTGCGGGTCATCGAGACGCGCCCTCCGCGCTCTGTCACCCAGCTCGACGACACCACATGGATCGCGGACTTCGGCCAGAACGCCTCCGGCCGCCTTCTCCTCACCGACCTGGGCCCGCACGGCACCCGGACCGTCATCGACCACGGCGAGCATCTGGACGTCTCGGGCGACCTCGATACCCGCCATCTGGACGGGACGAGGCCGGACAAGCGAACCCCCTTTATCCAACGGGACGAGGTCGTGAGCTCGGGCACCGTCGGAGAGACCTTCGAACCGCGACACACCGTGCACGGGTTCCGTTACGCACGGATCCGGCGCGAGGGCGCGGAGTTCGACCCCTCCTCCGTCGAGATGCGGGTCATGCATACCGACCTGCGTCGGACGGCCTCCTTCGAGTGCTCCGACGAGGATCTCAACCGTCTCCACGAGATCGCCGACTGGAGCTTCCGCGGGAACGCGGTCGACATTCCTACGGACTGCCCGACCCGCGAGCGGCTGGGCTGGACCGGCGACTACCAGGTCTTCGCCCCGACGGCCGCGCGGCTGTACGACGTCAACGGCTTCACCCGAAAGTGGCTACGCTCCGTCCGCGACGACCAGCTCCCGGACGGCCGTGTCGCGAACTTCTCCCCGGACGGCCACCGCGTAAAACTGTCGCCGGAGAGCCAGCGCAGCATGATGACCGGTTCGGCCGGCTGGGGGGACGCGATCGTCCATGTCCCGTGGGAGATATGGCGCGCCTACGGCGACCACGCCGCGCTCGAGGAGAACTGGCAGGCGATGACCCGTTGGGTGGAGTGGGCCCTGGAGACCGCCCGCACACGGCGCCACCCCTCGCGGATCGAGCGGTCGGCGACCCCGCGGCCGCACGAGAGGTTCGTCTGGGACGGTTCCTTCCACTGGGGCGAGTGGCTTGAGCCCGCGCCGCGGGCCGCCGACGGCAGCCCCGTCAACCCGGTCCAGGCCGATCCCGCCGCATGGTTCAGCGCCGACAAGGGCGAGGTGGGCACCGCCTTCCTTCATCGTTCGACGCGAACCCTCGCCGAGATCGCCCGCATCCTCGGCCACGCAGAAGAGGCTCGGCGGTACGCCGAGACCGCGGACCTGGTCAAGGAGGCCTGGCAGGCCGAGTTCCTGGAGGCAGACGGGCGCGTCCGGTCCGACACTCAGGCCGGGTACGTCCGGGCGCTGAGCTTCGATCTTCTTCCGGAGGGACGTCGTGCGGGCGCCGCGGATCGTCTGGTGGAGCTCATCCGGGACGCGGGGACGCACTTGGGCACCGGCTTCCTCTCCACGGCGGATCTCCTGCCGGTACTCGCCGACACCGGTCACGCGGATGTGGCCTACGAGATCTTGCTCCAGCGCTCCTCGCCCTCATGGCTCGGCATGCTGGATCGTGGCGCCACCACGATCTGGGAGGACTGGGACGGCGTCGACGAGCACGGCCGGGCGCACGAGTCCTTGAACCATTACAGCAAGGGCGCGGTGATCGGCTTCCTCCACTCACACACCCTCGGTCTGCGACAGGCCCCTGACTCCGTGGCCTGGGAGACCTTCGTGGTCGCCCCGCTCCCAGGGGGCGGCTTGACCCGAGCCCAGGGCTGGTTCGAAAGCCCGCAGGGACGCATCGAGGTCTCCTGGAGCCTTGACGGCGAGGAGATCGAGGTCACCGTCTCCGTTCCACCCCGATCTCGCGCACTGATCACCCTCCCAACCGGTGAGGCGGTACGCCGTGGCCCCGGCACGTGGACAGAGCGTGGCCCACACCCGAGGCGGCCGGACCTCGCCGATGTGGCAGGATGACGCCGCGACGACCGACCGCCGGAGACGATGCCGTGACCGAGCACTCGCCAGCCCGACCCACTGGATGGCAGCAGGGCCGCAGCCAGAAGCAGGCGCCCACGATCTACGACATCGCCGACGCCACAGGTTTCAGTCCCTCCGCCGTCTCGCGGGCGCTCCACAAACCCGGGCGCCTCAACCCAGCCACCGAGCAGAGGATCCGCGAAGCCGCACGCCAGCTCGGCTACCAGATCAACCCCGCCGCACGTGCTCTGCACACCGGTCAGACCGGAGTGATCGGACTGGTGCTCTCCAGCATCACCAATCCGGTGTACTTCGAGCTGATCCGTGGAGTTGAGAAGGTCGTGCGTGACGCCGGCCGTACGCTTCTGCTCGCGGAGTCGCAGGAATCGCGCGAGCAGGAGCTCGAGACCGTCACCCGGCTCATCCCGGGTATCGACGGCCTACTGCTGGCGGCATCGCGTCTCACGGAGGAGGAGCTCCGCGACCTGGCAGAACGGAAGCCCACAGTCCTCGTCAACCGCGCGGTCGAAGGCGTCCGATCCGTGCTCCCGGAACGGAACCAAGGCCTCACCGCCGCTCTGGCACACCTCCACACCCTCGGCCATCGGTCGCTGGCCTTCGTCGGCGGACCGGAGTCCTGGGTGCAGTCCGCCAGATGGTCGGATGTCCTCGCCGTGGCGCGCGCTCAAGGGATGTCCGTTGTGGAGATCTCGGCCGAGAGCGCGACCGTGGAGGGTGGCCGCGGTTGCCTGGAGCGCGTCCTCGCCGCCGGGGTGACCGCCGTCCATACCTTCAACGATCTCGTGGCGATCGGCCTGATGACCGCCTGCCGGGCGGAGGGGGTGTCCATCCCTGAGCAACTCAGCATCGTCGGCAATGACGACATCTTCGGTGCCGACTTCACCACCCCCGCCCTGACGACGATTCGCATCCCGCTGGATCAGATCGGCGCAGCCGCCGTCCAGTGGTTGCTCGATTCCGACGAGCCCCGGCCGGAGGGCTCCGTCGACTTCCCGAGCGAACTCGTTGTCCGCGAGTCCACGGGGCCAGCCCGGCCGTCCTGACCCTCGGGCGAGCCCCCACCCCTCTTCCACGCGCGATATCCTTTTGCGTCAGTTGCGGAGTGAGCACTCACTCATTCATAATGGGCGGCATGTCTCCCGCCGCACCTGGCCGCGCTTCCCCTCTCGCCCCCGATGATCGGCGACAGGCCATCATCCGCGCTGTCCTTCCCTTGGTCCGCGATCGCGGCGCCGAAGTCACCAGCAAGGAGCTCGCGGTGGCCGCCGGAGTCGCCGAGGGGACGCTCTTTCGGGCTTTCGGCGACAAGTCGAGCCTGGTGCACCTGGTGGCCATGGAGGGTTTGCGGCGCTCGGCCGGGCCGACGGACACCAGCGAGGCGCTTGCGGCGATCGACCTCGGTCTCCCTCTGGAGGATCGGATCGCCGAGGTGATGACTGTCGGAGGTCGTCGGGCATTGGAACGGGAGCATTGGATCCAGGTGCTTGCTGCCGTCCACCGGCACCGCGGCGGCCAGGGTGGCCCATCGCAGGAACAAGTTGAACGCTTCCGCACCCAACTCGCCGAGCTTCGCCAGAAGCAGCGGCGCGCCACCCTCGATGGGCTGCTGGCGGTCCTCACACCCGACCGTCACCGCTTGCGCGTTCCACCCGAGGTCGCCGCGACTCTGGTGGAGGCGACGGTCAGCGGCATGCATCAGGCCCTGGACCCGACGCCCGACGCGTCCGCGATCGCGGACGCGCTGGTCAACGGCATCGCACCTTCCGTGGTCCGGCCATGTTGATCCGAATCGTCCGGCGTTATCTGCGCCCCTACCTCGGGTCCGTCGTTCTTCTGCTCATGCTTCAGGTAGCCGCGACGGTCGGCGCTCTTTATCTGCCGGCGCTGAACGCCACCATCGTCGACGACGGTGTCACTCAGGGCGACACCGGGCATGTGCTCCGCGTCGGGGGCTGGATGCTCCTCGTCAGCGCCGCCCAGCTCGTCTGCGCGGTCGGGGCGGTTCGCCTCGCTGCTCGCGCGGCGACCGGGCTCGGCCATGACCTGCGCCGAGATCTCTTCGACGCGGTACAGGTCTTCTCTGCTCGCGAGCTGGGGCGCTTCGGCGCCCCCTCGCTCATCACCCGCTCCGCCAACGACGTCCAGCAGGTGCAGATGGTCGTGCTGACCACCTTCACCTTCATGGTGATGGCACCGATCATGCTGATCGGCGGCGTGATCATGGCGCTACGCGAGAATCCGGGTCTCTCCGCGCTGCTGCTGGTCATCGTGCCAGTGCTGGGAACCGCGGTAGGGCTGATCCTGTGGCGGATGATCCCCTACGTCCGGGCCATGCAGCACCGTCTCGACGGCATCAACAAGGTGTTGCGCGAGCAGATCACGAGCCTGCGCGTCGTACGGGCCTTCGTCCAGGAGAGACGCGAGTTGCATCGCTTCGAGGAGGCGAACGAGGCGCTGTACGCCACCTCCCTCGGCGCCGGGAAGCTCCAGGCCTTGAGCTTTCCCACCGTCATGCTCGTCCTGAGCCTGTCGCAGGTCACGCTGCTGTGGTTCGGCGGCCACACGGTCGACGCCGGCGACATGCAGGTCGGCTCCCTCATCGCCTTCCTCAACTACCTGATGTTCATCCTAATCGCGGTCACCCTCGCGACCATGATGTTCATGATGATCCCGCGGGCCGCGGTGGCGGCCGGCCGGATCGACGAGGTGCTCAGCACCGAAACCTCCGTGACCGAGCCGGCCGTCCCGGTGCCGCTCACGGATCTGGCGGAGGGCGCCGGGCCCGCCGGTCGACTGGTCTTCGAGTCCGCGACCTTCCGCCAACCTGGCGCCGAGGACCCGGTCTTGAACGACATCGACCTCACCGCCGAGCCGGGCACGGTCACCGCCATCGTGGGCTCCACGGGTGCCGGAAAGTCGACGCTCCTGGGCCTGGTCGCGCGCCTCTTCGACGTGACCGGCGGCCGCATCCTGCTCGACGGGGTCGATCTCCGTCGCCTCCGCGGCGCCGATCTCCACTCCCTGCTCGGGTTCGTCCCGCAGACGGCCTTCCTGTTCTCCGGCACCATCGCCTCGAACCTGCGCTACGGCAATCCGGGAGCGTCCGAGGAGGAGATGTGGCATGCCCTGGAGGTCGCCCAGGCCGCCGACTTCGTCCGAGCCCTTCCCGAGGGGCTCGATGCTCCGGTCACTCCGGGCGGGAGCACCTTCTCTGGGGGGCAGCGCCAGCGACTGGCGATCGCCCGCGCGATCGTCCGCCGTCCGCTGGTCTACCTCTTCGACGACTCCTTCTCCGCCCTGGACTACGCCACCGACGCGCGGCTGCGCGCCGCGTTGCGGCCGATGACCGCCCAGGCGACCGTGCTCGTGGTCGCGCAGCGGATCTCGACCATCCGCGATGCTGACCAGATCCTCGTGCCCGACCGGGGCCGGATCGCAGGCCGCGGCACCCACCGCGAGCTGCTCGCCGAGAACCTCGTCTACCAGGAGATCGTCTCCTCCCAGATGTCTCTGGAGGAAGCCCTATGAGCGCGACCAAGCCGCCGCCGTCCTCCACGCCGACGAACCGTGCGGGGGCGCTGACCGCCAAGCCGATGGACTTCACCGGCTCGCTGCGCCGTTTCGCCGGGACGATGCGCCCAGAGCGGGGGCAGGTGTTCTTTCTGCTGCTGTGCGGGGCCCTCTCGGTCGGCCTGACCGTGACGGGCCCGCGCGTGCTCGGCGCGGCCACCGACGTCATCTTCGAGGGGATGCTCGGCCGTACGCTGGGCGCCACCCTCCCCCACGGGCTCACCGGGCCCGAGGCGGCCGAGGCACTCCGGGACGCTGGGGACGCCTCCCAGGCGGACATGATCGCGAACATGCCGGGGCTGGTGGTCGGCGAGGGCCTGGACACCGGCCGGCTCGGGTTGATCCTGCTCCTCGCCACGGCGGTCTACCTCGCCGCCTTCCTTTTCGGCTGGCTCCAGGCGCGCATCATGGCCGTGGTCGTCCAACGTGTCATGCGCCGCCTGCGCGGCGACGTCGAGCACAAGTTGCACCGCGTGCCGCTGAGCTACCTCGACTCGCGCCGCAAGGGGGACATCCTCTCGCGGGTCACGAACGACATCGACAACGTCGCCCAGACCACGACTCAGACCTTCTCCCAGATCATCACCGCGGTGCTCACCGCCCTCGGGGTCCTCGCGATGATGTTCTCCGTCTCCTGGAGCCTCGCCCTCGTCGCCCTCGTGACGCTGCCGATCTCCGTGGCAGCGACGATCTGGATCGCCAGGCGCGCCCAGCCCCACTTCTCCGAGCAGTGGGCGGCGACGGGGCGGCTCAACGCCCACGTGGAGGAGATGTTCACCGGCCACGCCCTGGTCAAGGTCTACGGACGTCAGGCGGAGGCCGCCGAGCGCTTCGCCGAGGAGAACGAAGCCCTGCACGCCGCCACGGCGAAGTCGCAGTTCATCTCCGGCACGATCCACCCGGTGATGAGCCTGCTGGGGAACCTGAACTACGTGGTCATCGCAGTGGTGGGGGGCTTGCAGGTCGCGGCGGGCTCGCTGTCCATCGGCGGAGTGCAGGCCTTCCTCCAGTACTCCCGCCAGTTCAGCCAGCCGCTCTCCCAGCTCGCCTCGATGATGAACCTCCTCCAGTCCGGGGTCGCCTCCGTCGAACGGGTCTTCGAGGTTCTCGATGCGCCCGAAGAGGAAGCGGACCCCTCCCCCGCCCGGGAGCTGGAAGAGGTCAGCGGACGAGTGACCTTCGAGAGTGTCTCCTTCTCCTACTCCCCCGATACTCCCCTGATCGAGGAGCTCGACCTCGCCGCCGAGCCGGGCAGCACCGTCGCCATCGTCGGCCCCACCGGCGCGGGGAAGACGACGCTGGTCAACCTGCTGATGCGCTTCTACGAGGTCACCGGAGGTCGCGTCGCCCTCGACGGCGTCGACATCCGCGAGCTCACCCGGGCCGGACTGCGCTCCCGGACCGGCATGGTGCTCCAGGACACCTGGCTCTTCACCGGGACCATCGAGGAGAACCTTCGCTACGGCGTGCCCGAAGGCCGCGAGGTCTCCCGGGAGGAGTTCCTCGCCGCCACCCGGGCCACCCACGTCGACCAGTTCGTCCGCACCCTCCCCGAGGGATACGACACGGTCATCGACGAGGATTCGACCGCCCTCTCCACCGGGGAGCGCCAGTTGCTGACCATCGCCCGGGCCTTCCTCGCCGACCCCCAGATCCTCATCCTGGACGAGGCCACCAGCTCGGTCGACACCCGCACTGAGGTGCTCATCCAGCAGGCGATGAATGAACTGCGCTCGGGCCGCACCTCCTTCGTCATCGCGCACCGCCTCTCCACCATCCGCGACTCCGACGTCATCGTCGTCATGGAGCAGGGTCGCATCGTGGAGCAGGGCGACCACGAGACGCTCCTCGCTGCGGATGGTCCCTACGCGCGCCTCCACGCCAGCCAGTTCACTGCCCCGATGGAACGCCAGCCAGAGGAAGGAACCGGTGCTGAGACCGCAGTGGTCCCCGACCTGTGAGATCGGCAGTCTGGCTGGCCTGTGGCGATTCGCCCTTGACGACCAGGATTTCTCTGCCCGGTGGTCCTCGCGATTGCAGACCGAGCTTGAGGCGCTGGTGCCGTCGAGCTACGACGACCTTTTCGCCGATCAAGATATCCGCGACCACGTGGGGTGGGTCTGGTACCAGCGCACGGTTCGCGTTCCCCTTGGCTGGACAGGTCAGCGGCTCGTCGTTCGTGTCGAGGCGGCCTCCCACGAGGCGCAGGTGTACGCCGACGACACGCTCGTCGCAACTCACTCCGGCGGCTTCACGCCCTTCGACGCCGACGTCACGGAGGTGGCGGCACCCGGCCAAGAGTTCCGCCTGACGATCGGCGTCAGCAACGAGCTGAGTGATACCACGCTCCCCCCGGGGTTCGTCGTGTCGAGTGAGGACGGCCGGCGCCAGCAGAAGCACCTCCATGATTTCTACAACTACGGGGGCTGCCACGATCGGTCTGGCTCACCTCGATCCCACAGCTCAGCATCGAGGACATCACCGTCGTGCCGGAGATCGATGGAACCGACGGCCTCCTAAGCTACGAGGTCGTCACCTCGGCCCAGGCCGACGTTCGGATCGAGGTACGGGATGCCGAAGGGACCCCGGTGGCCTGGGGCGAGGGGGCTCGGGGCAAGATCCGTGTCCCTGATGCCACCCTGTGGCGTCCTGGGGCGGGATATCTCTACGAGTTGGTCGCGGAGGCGCTCGGACCTGCCGGCGAGCGCGACGTGTACACACTCCCCGTCGGCATCCGCACCGTGGAGGTGCACGGCCAGGAGTTCTTCATCAACGGCGAGCCCTTCCGGTTCCGAGGCTTCGGCAAGCACGAGGACAGCCCGGTCCGGGGCAAGGGGCACGACCCGGCATACATGGTCCATGACTTCCACCTCATGCGGTGGGTAGGCGCGAACTCCTTCCGCACCTCGCACTACCCCTACTCCGAAGACGTGCTCGAGTACGCGGACCGTCATGGGATCGTCGTGATCGACGAGACGGCTGCCGTGGGACTAAACCTCGCCATCGGCGCCGGCATGGGGACGGGCGCCCAGCAGGCGACTTTCGGCCCCGAGACCTACGGTGACGCCACGCGTGAGGTTCACGCTCAAGCCATCCGCGAGTTGATCGCCCGTGACAAGAACCACCCGAGCGTCGTGATGTGGTGCATCACCAACGAGCCGGCGTCCTTCGAGGACGGCGCTCGCCCGTACTTCGAGCCGCTTGTGAACCTCACGCGCGAGCTGGACCCGCACAGGCCGGTCACCTATGCGAACCAGGTGCGGGGGACGTACCAGACGGACCGTATCGCAGACCTCTTCGACGTCATCTGCCTGAACCGCTACTACGGCTGGTACGCAGACGGCGGGGATCTACAGGGCGCTGAAAAACACCTGGAGGACGAACTCCGCGGGTGGGCGAGCTCCTTCGACAAACCGCTGATCATCACCGAATACGGCGCTGACACCCTTGTCGGGACCCGCTCGGTCTTCGCTCAACCGTGGACCGAGGAGTACCAGGTCGCGTTCCTCGAGATGTGCCACCGCGTCTTCGATCGAGTGCCCGCGGTGGTGGGCGAGCAGGTGTGGAACTTCGCCGACTTCGCTACGCCGGGCAGCGCCTTCCGTGCAGACGGGAACAAGAAGGGGGTCTTCACCCGCGACCGCCGACCGAAGGCCGCAGCACATACGCTCCGAGCCCGCTGGCGCGGATGAGGTCGACGCGCTCGCCCGCCCCCTCCACGGTGAACGTCGACCTCACCGTGGAGGGTGCCTGACTGGGTGACCGGTTTCCAGCACCGTAGGACGTTCGGCGCCATATCCACTCGGCGCGATCAGCCCTCAGAGGGTCTCGCCCGCGTCAGCGAGGAGGGTGCTGCCGGTCATGACCATGGAGAGGTCGCTCACGGCGAAGAGCACGACCCGGGCGATGTCGTCCGGCGTACCGAAGCGGCCGATCAGGCTGGAGTTCATCACGTCCAGGGAGGGTAACTCCGCCCCCGCCGCCGCGGCTTCCTCAGCGGCCGCCTGCGCCGCCGCGAGGTTGCCTTCGGTCGGGACATAGCTGGGAGCCACACCGAGGACACGGATGCCCTGGGGAGCGAGATCGACAGCCAGCGACTTGGTCAGCCCCAGGGCAGCATGCTTCGAACTGACGTAGGCGGCCATGCCCGGGAAGGCGACCTGCACTCCGGCGGTGGAGATGATGTTGACGATGACCCCGCCGGATCCGCCTGCAGCCATCCGACGTGCGGCTTCACGGGCCCCCAGGAAGACGCCGCGGGCGTTCACGGCGAAGACCTGCTCCCAGGTCTCTTCAGTCAGCTCCAGTGCGGGCGCATTGGGGAAAATACCGGCGTTGTTGACCCAGACGTCAATGCTACCGAGCTCCGCGACGGCATGATCGGCGGCAGCGGCGACGGCGACGGCGTCGCTGACATCAGCGGCGAGACCGAGGGCCCGGACCTCGTACTGCGATGCCAGAGCCTCCGCTGCCCCTTGAGCCGCGGCCTCATCGAGGTCGAGAAGCAGAAGGTCGGCGCCGGCCTCGGCGAGGCGCGCGGCGA
>Ga0079226_10000720_pt1 | contig 24059 bp, 23 predicted proteins | sample Poulit2014_FD_76345 | JGI IMG/M metagenome (GOLD analysis project Ga0079226, IMG submission 76345) | Agricultural soil microbial communities from Georgia to study Nitrogen management - Poultry litter 2014 | ecosystem: Environmental > Terrestrial > Soil > Agricultural land | place: USA: Georgia...
AAAGCAACGCGTCGCCTTAGCAAAAACAATCGTGCAGTCACCTAGTTTACTCATGCTAGACGAACCGACGACTTATTTAGACATCGGGTATCAAAAGCAATTAATGGATCAAATAACCGAATGGAAAGAAAAGCAGGAAATGACTGTTATTGCCGTTTTACACGACTTGAATGTCGCTGCTCTTTATTGTGATCGTATTTTGTTACTTGATGCAGGTGAAGTCATAGCGATCGGGACACCTGAAGAAGTACTAACAAAAGAACGTTTAACACGTGTGTACGGCATTGAACCTATGATCATTACTCACCCAAAAAAGAGTGTGCCACAAATACTTTTATAAGCAGTTACGGAGATGATGGGATGAAAGTTATTTTATTTGATGGGGTTTGTCACTTCTGCCATAAGAGTGTGCAATTCATTATTAAACGCGATAAGCGCGAGCAGTTTCATTTCGCTTCTTTGCAAAGTGACGTAGGAAAAGATTTGCTTAAGCAATATAATTTACCTGAAGACACAGAAAGTTTCATTTTTATTGACGGCAAAAAAGCTTACGACAAATCATCTGCTGCCCTTCATTTATGTAAACATTTAGATAGCGGATGGAAATTGTTTTACAGCTTCATAATTGTCCCTAAACGCGTGCGAGACTTCTTCTATACAATCATTGCAAACAATCGCTATAAGTTAGCCAGACAAAAAGAAACATGTCATATCCCTCCCAAACATGTTCGTAAACGATTTTTATAAACTTATTAACACAAAAAAGCACCGCCCACTGTTAGGCTCCGTTAAACGAAATACGAAGCCAGTCAAAATGTGGCGATGCTTTATATACGTTAAAAATCAACCATTAACTAACTGCTACTTTTTCTTTACCTGATACTTTTTGTGCAACTTCTACTGTACGGCGTGCTTGATGCTTAACAGCTGTCTCAACAGCTTCAACCATATTTCCTTCACCATCAACCGTTACACTCGTTCCGTATGGGTTACCACCTGCAGCATAAATCGAATCATCTGTATAGCCTGGAGGAACGATAATTGCGCCCCAATGCATCATTGCTGTGTACAATGAAAGCAACGTCGCTTCTTGTCCACCATGAGCATTACCAGCTGATACCATTGCACTTACAACTTTATTAACTGTCTTACCTGTTGCCCATAAACCACCTTGCGTATCAAAGAATTGCTTCATTTGTGAAGCCATCATTCCGAAACGTGTCGGCGTACTAAAGATAATCGCGTCTGCCCACTCTATGTCTTCTGGTGTTACGACAGGGACATCTTTTGTTTCTTCTACGTGAGCTGCCCACGCAGGATTTGAATCAATCGCTACTTGTGGTGCTAACTCTTCTACTTTTAATATTCTTACGTTTGCTCCTGCTTCCTCAGCACCTTCTTTTGCCCAGTTAGCTAGCTTGTAATTCGTACCTGTTGAACTATAATATACAATTGCTAAATTCATTCGTTCTATCTCCCTACTACTTATGTTTTAATCTCTTACTCATCTACCATAGACTAGTTTAATAAATGTCCTTTATTCATGCAAATCATCTGTTTACTGACTTTCTGCATACAAACCAAGTTTCTTTAATTGGACGATCATTTCGGATTTTTCCTCTTCTGTTAGCCCTCCGAAAATCTCATGTATCTCTGCTTCATGCTTCGGGAAAACGTCATTCATAAACTGTTTTCCTTCTTCTGTTATTTCAGCGTACGTCACGCGTCTATCTCTTGGACACGCTTTTCTCGATAAGAACTCTTTCTTTTCTAACTTATCGACGACATACGTAATACTACTACTCGCCAAGAGTACTTTTTGGCCAATTTTTTGAATCGGCTGCTCCCCTTTATGGTATAACAGTTCTAACACAGCAAACTCTGTTTGATTCATGCCGTACTTCTTTATATCTTTCGCTACTTGCTTCTGTATCGATTGGATGGCACGACTTAAAACGACGAACAGCTTTAAAGAAAGTGCACTATCTCGTTCTTCTTTTACTTTTTCAACCATTATCATTCACCTCGAATCAATATATCTCGAACTAATAGTAATTATATAACTTTTTTTGCATTTGGTCAACAGTACTGCTTGCTGGGATATTCGTTGCACGTCAAGAATCCGTTTAAAAACACTTCTATGTCTTTTATAAATAATAATTATTTAATCGTTAAACGATTTTGCTAACTACGATGAATCGAGCGTGGCTTCCCTACTGCTCGTAAATAATATCGCCGATGTTTTCAGTATCATAGCCTAATAAATTTAATTCATTTTGAAAGCTATCGTCACGTAATATGCGTAGCACTTCTTCAATTAAATGATTGTTCTCTTCTGTCTTTAACATCACTAAATCATAATTCTCTGTAATCAAAGGCACAAAATCGATATTAGCTAATTTTGTCGGTTGTTCAATACCAACGCCTACATCTGCCGCTTCATTTGCAATAGCTGCTGCAACGCTTAAATGGCTCGTCTGTATATGATCGTATCCACGAATAAGTGACGTATGAACATTTATCTTTTTTAATTGTTCATCGAGTAATACACGTGAACCTGCACCTTGCTCGCGATTAACGATACGTACGTCTTCTCGTTTCAAATCCGCCCACGTAAAAATGTTTTTCGGATTATCTTTAGCGACATATAATCCCGCTTGTCGCTTAATAAATTTCACAACAACAAATGAGTGACTGACGAGTAACCTTTTGACGTAAGGTACATTATATGTTCCTGTTTCCCCATCTAATAAATGTGTACTGACGATATCTGCTCTCCCGTTATACATATTTATTAAACTGTCGAGACTACCCACTTGTGAACGCAGCGGCTTATACGAGTCAGTTCTCTTTTCTAATGCACGAGAAAAAACATCTAAACTACTATCTTGCCCACTAATAATAATCGAGCGCGTATCATCATTCGTTTCTCCAGACGTCTTTTCCATCTTGACTGCTTTTCCTTTTCTTTTATATGCCTCAAGATCCACAGCATCTATTCGCATCTGGCGCCCCACACGATAAGCACGCAATTCACCTTTTTTAATTAAATCATAAATCGTTAATTTAGACACTTTTAATAGCTGTGCTATTTCTTCCGTCGTATATGATTCATTATGTAGCATCATTAACACCTCTTATTATATAAGTATTGACTAAAATGCATATCTAGTTATAATTAGTTATATCCAGTTATAACTAGATATATTCAATATTTTAAAAACAGGAGTGATTTACGTGAAAAAAGGCACCCTTATATCATATTTAATTATCTTCATGTCTGTTTTTCTTATCAGTTGTTCTTCGGCAACTGAGCAAAATGATCAAGATGAAGACGTTTTAATAACTGTCTCTGCTGCTATTAGTTTAACAGATGCGCTTGAAGATATTAAACAAATATATGAAAATGAAAACGACGTCTCTATTTCATTCAACTTAGCTGGCTCAGGAACGCTTGCCCAACAAATTCAGCAAGGCGCCCCGACAGACTTATTTATTTCTGCTAATGAAGAATGGATGGACACGCTTAGTGAAGAAGATTTAATGGTCGAAGATTCATATGAAATTTTAACGAAAAACAAACTCGTTTTAATCACTCATCAAGCAACTGATTTTTCTTTTGATACGTTTGATACGATAAATAGTGAAGAAATTGAACAAATTGCCGTTGGAAATCCTGAAACAGTCCCTGCTGGAGCTTATACGAAAGAAGCTTTAGAATCAATGGACTTATGGGATGAACTTTCGGAAAAAGTTGTCTATGCAAAAGATGTTCGCCAAGTGCTCACATACATAGAGTCACAAAATGCTGACATTGGCTTTGTCTATGAAAGTGACGCAATGAGTAGTGATGACATTCATATTATTGATACAGCACCTAGTGATTCACATGAACCAATCGTTTATCCGATGATGATCGTGAAAGATAGCGAACATATTGAAGCAACAGAAGACTTTGCACAATTTTTAACATCAAAAGAAGCACAAGAAATATTTGAAAACTACGGATTTTCTTCATAATCCGTATCTGTTTGATATAAAGTGGGGGAAAGAACATGTCAGAACTTCATTTATCACCATTATGGCTTTCATTAAAAACAGCGTCCATTGCGACAGTCATTGTATTTATTATAGCTGTCTTCCTTGCACGTCTGTTAAGTCGTAATGACTTTTTTGGCAAGAGTGTCATTGAAGCAATCATCATGTTACCACTCGTTCTTCCTCCAACAGTCGTCGGATTCGGTTTACTTTATATCTTCGGAAAAAATGGTCCTATCGGTAAACTATTACATGAAACCTTTAATGTTCAAATCGTTTTTACGTGGTATGCAGTCATCATTGCAGCCATTGTTGTTGCCTTTCCTCTCATGTATCAAAGTGCTTCAGCTGCCTTTCAGAAATATGACATTAACGTTGAAAATGCGGCTTATACGATGGGTGCTTCAAAGTGGCGAGTGTTTTGGACGATATCATTCCCACTGGCGTGGCCAGGTTTACTCGCTGGTATCGTGTTAACATTCGCTCGTGCACTCGGAGAGTTCGGGGCAACACTTATGTTAGCTGGATTTATTCCGAACGTAACAGATACAATACCTTTAGCTATATATTTCGCCGTTGAATCAGGTGATACACAATTAGCGACATTCTGGGTTGCTATCATTGTTTCTTTAGGATTCTTTGCTATACTCTGGTTAAATTGGTGGAGCCGGAAAAACATGATGAGATACAAACAAAAAAAGTAAGCGATGGTTAGGAGGAGAATGACTATGTTATTCGTCGATATAGAAAAACAATTACCACATTTTTTATTACGAGCAACGCTACAAGTGAATAATGAAATTGTCGTTCTCTCTGGGCCATCTGGCGCAGGAAAATCGAGCATCCTTAACAGTATCGCTGGATTAACGTCTCCTGATAGTGGAACAATCTCTTTAAACGAAACGCTCTTATATGAAGAAAATAAAACAGACCTTCCCATTCAAAAACGTCATATTGGATACGTCTTTCAAGATTACGCATTATTTCCCCATATGACTGTTTGGAAAAATATCGCTTACGCAATAAAAGACGAATCATTCATAAAACAACTTTTACAAGAACTCGGTATTAACCATCTAACAGATAAGTATCCTCACGAAATTTCGGGAGGCGAAAAACAACGAGTCGCTCTTGCACGGGCAATTGCTGCTGAGCCTAAACTTCTACTTTTAGATGAACCATTTTCAGCGTTAGATGATGACACAAGGACGCGCAGTCACGAGCAACTCATTCATATTCATAAACGATGGCGTATCCCAATTATTTTAGTCACGCATAGTAAGGACGAAGCCCGTAAACTAGCACACCGCGTATTGCACATGAAAGACGGAACAATCTACCGAACCGAACAAATAAAAGAAAGCTCTTAGAAAAGGAGTCGCTGAACTGACTTCATTTCCTAAGAGCTTTTTTACATTATTCCCAATCGTACGGTGTTTCTTGGTAAACATAATAGTTTAACCAGTTAGAAAAAAGTAAGTGTGTGTGTGAACGCCACGTATTTAGTGGGCGTTGCGTCGGATCATCATCTGGATAGTAATTTTCTGGTATATCTATGTTAATACCTTTGTTTACATCTCTTTCATACTCTTCTGCTAATGTCGTTGCATCATATTCCAAGTGACCAGTGAGCATAATATGTTTATTATCACGAGATTTCACCATGAATACACCAACATCATCTGAATATGACAATACTTTTAATTCCGGATGTTTTTTTATTTCCTCCATCGAAACAGATGTGTAACGCGAATGTGGTGCACGATATAATTCATCAAACCCACGGACGATTCTTAACGTTGAGTCTGTGATGTGATGCGAATAAACGCCGAAACACTTTTTATCTAGCTCATACTTATCAATCCCGTAATGGTGATACAGTGCAGCTTGTGCACCCCAACAAATATGAAGCACAGACGTCACATTCTCTTTCGACCAATCCATAATTTCTGTTAACTCTTCCCAGTAATTCACTTCTTCAAATGGTAAATGTTCAATCGGAGCACCTGTAATGATCATGCCATCAAAGCGACGATCTTTCACTTCTGAAAAAGTTGTATAAAATGACTCTAAATGTGATTTACTCACATTTTTCGAAAGGTGTGTTGCTGTATGCAAAAATGTAATGTTTACTTGCAACGGTGTATTACCTAATAGCCTTAAAAGTTGTAATTCTGTCTTTTCTTTCTCGGGCATTAAATTTAATATAATGATATTTAATGGACGGATATCTTGTGTTTTAGCACGATCTTCATCCATCACGAATATTTTTTCTTCTCTAAGCTTTTCTCCTGCTGGTAACTGTTCTGGTATATTTATTGGCAACGGACGCCTCTCCCTTTATATAAAATTCATACATCTTATTATATAGATATTGGCGTAATCGGGCAACATCATTGCCTTCAGAAAATTAAGTCAATAGATCACCAGACGACATCGCAACATTTTAAAAGCCTTTTTATCCTATAAAAATACCCCACAAGTTAGCGAACATGCTAACTAATGGGGCATAAATCAGTCATATGAAAGAAAAATGATTCGTTTCACATCTCTTGTAATCGTTTAATGCGATCTTCAATCGGCGGGTGCGTTGACCACATATTATTTCTATTTTTCTTCTTCTTTTTAAGTGGACGCGAAATGTACATAGACGCTGTAGATTCCTGTGCTTTTTTCACATCTCGTGTATCTCCGCTAATTTTTCTTAAAGCTCGTACAAGACCTTCCGGATTACGTGTAAATTCAACGGCTGTTGCATCTGCCAAGTATTCTCTATTTCTCGACACAGCAAGTCCTGTAAATTGAGCAGCCATTGGAGCAAGTATGATAAGTAAGATTGCAACGATCATTATAATTGGATTTCCGCCACGCTTACCTCCGCCACCTCGTCTGTTTCCACCGAAAAAGAAGAAGCGCGTTCCTACGTCTGCAATTAATATAATAACACCGACAAGCGCAATACAAATAGTCATTAAACGAATATCATAATTTCGAATATGAGCGAGCTCGTGAGCAACGACACCAGACAACTCTTCGCGATTAAGCGTTTCTAAAAGACCTGTCGTAAAAGCAACAGCTCCTTTTTCTGGTTTAATGCCTGTAGCGAAAGCATTTAAAGCAGGATCATCTATAATATATACTTTAGGCATCGGAACGCGAGAGACGAGTGATAACTCCTCAACAATCGCATATAATTGAGCGTGTTCATTTCGATCTGCTTCTTTTGCTCCAGACATTTTCAACACCTGAGAACTTGCTGACATATAAGTCATCGGAATATAAACGACTAAAATTATTGCAGTAATAACCATTCCGCTTATCGAACTTTCACTAAATGCATATCCGACAGCCCAACCAATGGCTAATGTAAGACTAACAAAAAGGGTAACGAGCAAAATCGTTTTTCTTTTATTATCTTGAATTTGCTTATATAACATATTATTTTTCCCTCTCTATTAAAATGAAACAGTTGGTGCTTCACGACTTTCTTCTGGCGCTTCTAACATCTCTTCTCGCTTAAATCCGAACATATTTGCAATAATATTCGTTGGAAATGTCTCACGTTTTATGTTGTAATCTGCAACCGTTTTATTATATAGCTGACGTGAATACGCAACTTTGTTTTCAGTTTCCGTTAATTCATCTTGAAGTTTTAAGAAGTTTTCACTCGCCTTTAAGTCTGGATATGACTCTGATAAAGCAAAAATTGAACGCAATGTTTCTTGAATTTGGTTATCTGCTTCAATTCTTTCTTGAGGCGTACCTTCGACGAGTTGATTTCTCGCCTGAATAACTTTCTCTAACGTTTCTTGTTCATGGGTTGCATATCCTTTAACTGTGTTTACTAAATTAGGTATTAAATCATGTCGTCTTTGTAACTGAACATCAATTTGATGCCAAGATTCTTGCACCCAGTTACGCAATTTAATCATGCCATTATATTGGGACATAACATATAGCCCAATAAGGACAATTACGACAATAATAATAATTGTTGTCATTAAAATCACCTCTTCTTTTAATGGCTAATTATAACATAATAGGATTATTCTTTCTAACCTACTTTTACAAAAACATTTATATTAAAATCATTTAACAACTTCTAAATACACTTGATTTTATGAACATAATTATGCGACAATTGTGAAGGTTCATTTCTTTAAAAACAATTGGAATAAATGGAGAGATTCATAATGAATAATAAACTTTCAACGAGTGCAAGTATAGCTATTGGATTTATGCTATTTGCATTATTTTTTGGTGCAGGAAACTTAATTTTCCCGGCACAGCTTGGTCAATATTCAGGTGACCACGTATGGACAGCGAGCTTCGGCTTTTTAATTACTGGTGTCGGACTACCTTTACTCGGTATTCTCGCGATCGGATTTTCCGGTAGTAAAAATTTACAAGAGCTCTCTAGTCGTGTCCATCCCTTATACGGGCTATCATTTACAATTCTTTTATATTTAACAATCGGGCCTTTCTTTGCTGCACCTCGTACAGGAACGGTAGCCTTTGAAGTAGGTATTGCATCATTTGTTCCTGATGGCTCACAGAGCATTGCTTTACTCATCTTTACACTTATCTTTTTTGCGATTGCTTATTTCTTTTCAGCTTATCCAGGCAAACTCGTGAATAACGTCGGGAAGATTATGGCACCTATTTTAGTCTTTTTACTCGTTAGCTTATTATTAGTCGTTATATTTAAGCCGATGGGACCAATTGGCTCGCCACATGAGTCATATGAAACAAACGCATTTATTAACGGTTTTCTTGAAGGGTACAATACGATGGACGCCCTCGCTTCACTCGTATTCGGTATTATCGTTATTCAAGCGATTCGCTCATTTGGTGTCACTGAAAAACGTAAAATCTTTACTGAAATTGCTAAATCTGGACTCGTAGCGATCATTTTACTGGCAGTTATTTATGTCGGTATTGCTTATTTAGGAGCAACGAGTACGTCCGTTTTAGAACTTTTTGATAATGGTGGACCCGTTTTAAGCGGAACTGCTGGCTACTATTTCGGTACGTTCGGACAAATTTTACTCGCTATCGTCATTACGCTTGCGTGTTTAACAACTGCAATCGGACTAATTACAGCAAACGCAGAGTATTTCCATACATTACTGCCTCGTATTAGTTATAAAACGTTAGTGATGTTCTTTAGTGTCATTACGTTCATATTCGCTAACTTCGGCTTAACGAACATCATTACATTTTCATTACCTGTATTAATGTTCTTATATCCGTTAGCAATGGTCATTATGATTTTAACGTTCGCTTCACCATTCTTTAACCATAAACAATCTGTTTACGTAGCGACTGTTGGAATAACATTTATTATTAGTATCTTTGATGGTGTGAAAGCATTGTATCAGTCACTTGGATTTGAGGATGCAGGTGCTTTCCAACCAATCATTACATTCTTTAACAAATACTTACCACTTTCATCTGAAGGACTCGGATGGATTCTACCTGCACTTGTCGTGATGATTATTACTAGTATTATTGCAAGAACGAGACAAACTGCACAATAAACACATGTAAACAGACTTATCCACAGATATGTACACAATTCTGTTGGTAAGTCTGTTTTTTCGTGTGTAACTTTGGCAATTTCTGTGTATAGTCATGTTCACATGTTTCTATTAAATCTGTGGATAAGTGTGGATAACAAAGAGAAAGTTAATAACAACATGTTTTTAATGTGGATAGTTCTGTTAATAAAATAACTCATTGACCGAACTTATAAACATCCTTTACAATAAAATGTGAAGTAAATCTTTCAAGCAGAAGAAAAATAAAATTTGGATGTGAAAAAATGAGTGTTGTCGAATGGTTAGCTTTAATAGTTTTTGTTATTTTAGCAATTATTATTATTGGACCTCTGCTGTTCTTTTTATGGGTGTATGTTTTAGACGCCAGACAAAAAGAACATTCCGTTTTAAGAAATTATCCCGTACTTGGTAACGTGAGGTATTTACTTGAAAATATTGGTCCAGAGTTAAGACAGTATTTATTTACGACGAACCGAGAAGGTAAACCATTTTCGCGTCACCAATACATAAACGTTGTAAAAGCTGGGAAATATAAAAGTCGTATTCATGCATTTGGTTCTGAACGAGACTTCGATAAGCCAGGCTTTTATATCGCAAATAAAATGTTCCCCTTACTTCACGATGAACTAAGCATTGATCAAGAACCTAAAGTAAAAACGAAACTATACCATATTGATCGAGAAGGCTTACTCACACGAAAAGAACATCGTGAAGCCGCTGCTGTTGATCCTTATTATTTAAGTGATGAAAATGCCGTCATTATTGGTGAACATACGTGCACGAAACCTTTTATAACGAAAGGCCTCGTCGGTCAATCTGCCATGAGCTATGGATCACTCGGAAAAAATGCTATTACCGCCCTTTCTGAAGGACTCGGTTTAGCTGGTGGTACGTGGATGAACACGGGGGAAGGTGGTTTATCAAACCATCATTTAAAAGGAAATACCGACGTTATTATGCAAATTGGCCCTGGAATGTTTGGCGTCCGAACAGCTGAAGGTGATTTCTCACCCGAAGCATTTAAGGAAAAAAGTGATGTCGAACAAATTAAAGCGTTTGAAATTAAGCTTGCCCAAGGAGCAAAAACACGGGGTGGACATATTGAAGCAGGTAAAGTCACGCCTGAAATTGCTGAAATACGTGGCGTAACGCCGTGGCAATCTATTGATAGTCCTAACCGCTTTCGTGACTATAAAGATACAAACAGTTTAATGAATTTCGTCCAACAATTACGAGACATTGGCGGTAAACCAGTCGGTGTCAAAATAGTTGCTGGATCTAAAATTGAACTTGAAACGTTCGTTCGTGAAATTGCTGAATCAACAATTATACCTGATTTTATAACGATTGATGGCGCTGAAGGTGGGACAGGGGCTACGTATCAAGAATTATCTGATGCTGCTGGATTACCTCTATACACTGCTTTGCCAATGCTCGATGAACTGCTCCGTCAATACGAAATACGTGACCAATTAAAAATTATTGCTTCCGGAAAATTAGTCACACCAGATATGATTGGTTATGCGCTCTGTTTAGGCGCTGACTTAATTAGTACGGCGAGAGGAATGATGATTTCTGTCGGCTGTATTATGGCTGAAGTTTGCCATAACAATACATGCCCTGTCGGCGTAGCAACGACGGATCCAAAACGTGAAAAAGCGTTAGTCGTTGAAGAAAAAGTTTACCGTGTAGCAAATTATATTATTTCTTTACGTGAAGGACTATTTAACATCGCTGCAGCTGCAGGGGTCGATTGTCCAACGAAACTAACGTCTAAACATCTCGTCTGTCGAACAGATTCTGGACAAGTGTTAGCAGGAAAAGCATTTAAACAGAAAATGGTGGAGTCCCCTTCACTTGTAAACAAATCACATTTACCATAAGCATTTATTATTTTAGAGTCTTACGAACATAAGAAGGTAATTTCAGTACGTAACAATCACTGAAATTACCTTCTCTATTTTTGCTGATTTTTAGTAGTTATTTTTTATCGGGAAAAAGTGTATGTGACCATGAAACGATTGTGTCTACAACAAAAATAACCGTCCATAATTGACTCACTTGTAAAATAAGTAAATCATTAAATGGAGACATTGCTAGATTCCCGTCAGTCCACCAAGAAATATCTGTTAAATAATGTGTCAGTGGGTACGTGTTGTCACCGTAGACGTACCAAAAAATAAAGTGTGCAACGATAAATATTGCTGCATGACTATACCACCAACGCCGATTTTTCCTCGCAACAACTTTCGGATGTTTCGCTAACTCCATTTCCCAAATTTCTTCATCAGTTAATAATTGAATACCACGCCACTTACCTATTTTCATTTTTAAATAACGGTCTAACTTTTTAAAGTCATTTAGGCCAAATGTCAGAGCATAACCAATGAATAAAACGATGACAACTTGCAACGTCGTTACTTGTCCTGTTGATCGATACAAATAAATAACTAATAATACTTCTAATAAAAGCAAACAAGCAAATAACCACATAAAAATGATGCGTTGCTTCACCTCTGGAAAGAAGTAGCGCATGAATAAGAAACAAATAATAAATAAAGCCATTAATAGTTCGAGTGTAATAAATATATTCACTTCATTGAGTTGAATAAAATTGTTCATCTAGCATACCTCATTTAGTAACGTATCTTATCATTTATAAAAAATGAAATAAACGAGACAACGAATGGATGAACAGAAGAAAAATCAGACGCTTCTTTCTAATCAATCACATCGTTTCTCGTTTATTATTAACCTTATAACGAAATTATTTCTTTATTTCCACGGGAGTAATTTTATCTCGAGCCAGTGCAAGCCACGGTTAAATGCTAATCCTAAAATAGATAAGACGAGCACTCCTACCATCAACTTCGTCGTAATCATTAAATTACCGTAATGCAGAACCATTGAGCCAATACCACTTTGAGCAGCAATCATCTCTGCAGCAACGAGTAGTAAGAGTGACGTCCCCGCTGCTAACTTAAGTCCAGCAAAAATCATCGGTAACGAGCCTGGTAAAATAACTTTTCGAATGACGTTAAATGGACTAGAACCGAATGTGACTGCCGCTTTAATTAACATTTGGTCAACGTTCTTCACACCCGAAAACGTATTAATAACAACAGGGAAAAAGACACCTAAGGCAATAATCGTTACTTTTGATAACTCACCGATACCGAGCCACAAAATAAATAACGGAAGTAAAGCAATTTTAGGGATCGGATAAATTGAATAAACAACTGGTGTTCCGATGGCATCAAACCATTTCGAAAAACCGAGTAATAATCCAATAACAATCCCGACAATTGCCCCGATAATATAGCCTACGACGATACGAAAGAGACTCGCCGTTAAGTTATTATATATTTCTCCACTAACGACCATTTCCCAACCTGTTGAAACGATCGCAGATGGGGCTGGTAAAAAGAGTGGCGAAACGAGCTTCAATTGAGTAATCAATTCCCACACTAAAAGCAAACCAATAATACCTAAAAAAGAGGCATAAATCGGTATTTTCTTTTCGAGAAAAGCGACTCTATTTTTAATCATAACTTTTTGTTGCTTCATCATCATTACTCCTTCAATGCTTCTTCGGCGTCATGACGAATGAGTTGCCAGATATCATCAGCGTACTGTTCAAATGCTAACCGATGTTCCTCATCATTTCGTCCCGTTTTCGGTAAATCAATATCAATAATACTTTTAATTTTTCCAGGGTGACGCGAAAGAACAATGACACGATCTGCTAAATAAACCGCTTCTTGAATATTGTGCGTCACGTACAGTGTACTTAACTTTGTACGATTCCAAATCGTCAATAGTTCTTCTTGCATAATCGTCCGCGTCTGTGCATCAAGTGCAGAAAACGGCTCATCCATGAGCAATAAATCAGGCTCAATCGCAAGTGCACGAGCAATTCCTGCACGTTGCTTCATACCACCTGATAATTGTTTCGGATAAGCATTTTCAAAACCTGTTAAACCAACCATATCAATATAATGTTGCCCTTTTTCACGCTGTTCTTTTCGACTCACACCATTTTCCTGTAACCCATAAACGACGTTTTGAAAAACGGTACGCCACGGGAATAAAGCAATCTCTTGAAAGACAATTCCTAAATTTGGCGTCTTATCTTCAATACCGTCAAAGTATACTTGCCCTGTCGTCGGCGATAATAAACCACCGACGATATTTAGCAATGTAGACTTCCCACAACCACTCGGGCCGACAAGGACAACAAATTCTTGTTCTTTAATAGAAAAATTAATATCTTCTAAAGCGACAACTTGTTTCTTTTTCGTATCAGTAAATGTCTTGCCGACACCATCGATAACGATTTGCATATTACTCACTTCCTAATTCACTGAGCGCTTCATCGAGTAATTCTGTATTAACAATCTCACTTGCATCTAAATCTACTTCTAGTAAACCTTCCTTCATATACCAATCGATTTGTGTTTGAATATCTCCATCAAGTAACACACCATCGCGGTCCATGTACGGCAGTCCTTTTTCAATAATTTCAGGCTCTTGATCTGTATAGTCTGCAATAATTGCTACTACTTCATCAAAGTTCTCTCCAGGAACGATTTCATCGCCCTCTTTTTCTAAAACAGCATCATAGTAGTACTGTGTTGCTTTTGCGTAAGCTTTTAAGAAACGCTTCGCTACTTCTTCATCATCAGCAAATTTCTTCGAGAAGAAAATACCTGACGTTTGATAATCAATGTTATCTCCTACTTGTGCAATCTGTTTTCCGTATCCTTCTTCTTCAACGAGTGAAATATTCGGCTCATTTAATAAAACAGCGTCTACTTGTTCACTTTCAAGTGTTTCCATCAGTCCTGGAATACTATTTAAAGGAACTAATTCAACGTCGTCAGTTGATAAACCGTGTTCTTCAAGTAAACGGCCTGCCATGTAATGGAACGTTGATCCTGTTTGTGTAATTCCGATTTGCTTCCCTTTTAAATCAGCAATTTCTTCAACATCTGAATCTTCCGGTACCATCATTGCTGTTGACGAATAACCTTCTTCTTCTCGCCCTTTATCAGCAACGATTAATAACTCTTCACCGCCACCTACCATATTGTATAAGCTCGCAGTAATTCCTGTCGCTCCAACATCAACATCGCCACCTGCAGTTGCTACTGCAATTGGTTGTGCTGCATCGAACCATTCAACATTTACTTGTAAGTCTTCATCTTCAAAGAATCCATTTTCAATCGCAATAAATAAAGGCGCTGAGCTCGTAAGCTTCAACATTCCAATATCGATTGATGCTGTTTCTGTCTCCTCTTCTGTCGACTCATCCTCACCATTTTCTTCCGCTGACTCTGACTCCTCACTACTGTCACCACAAGCTGCTAACACTAACATTAATGCAAACATTGTTGTTAACAGAAAAAGTAATTTCTTCTTCATATTATAGCCTCCATGTTATAAAATTTTATTATTTTTATTAGAACAATAATTGTATAAATATGCATTTATACGGTTTTAACAATAGCACATTTACAGAAATATCTCTATATTTTCAGAAAACATTTTCAACATTTAAACCTTATTCTAGCAATGAAACGCTTACATTAATTTTTATTCACATTGCATTCATAAATGTCTTTTACACTTTCTAATAGTTAGAGAAAAAACGTTTGGGAGGAATTCATTATGTTATCGATTATTCGCCGACTCGTTCATTTTACGAGTAGTCAAAGAGGAGCAAAAATAACTGTTCTCGCTTGGATAGGCGTCGTTATATTATTAAGTTTCTTAGCACCTTCTGCTAAGGATTATGAAACAAATGGAACGGAAGGAAGTGTCACAAACGATAAACCGTCAGAAATCGCAGCACAAGTTTTAGAAGAAGAATTTCCGTCAGACGATGGACTGACCGCACTCGGTGTCTTTTATCGTGAAAGTGGACTAACAAGTGATGACAAAGCGTTGATTACTGAATTTAGTGAATGGCTCGATTCATCAGAAGCGCCAGACACAATCTCATCAACACTTCCGTATCACGAACTACCAGAAAACGTACAAGATAGTATGTATTCTGATGACGAATCAACACTCGTTTTCAACTTTTCACTAGAAGAAGATTTAGATTCTAGCGATACACATGAAACGATAACAACGATACAAGAAAAAGTTGACAGCTTTAATAATGATGATTGGCAATTTGAAGTGACTGGACCTGCGGGAATCGCATCAGACACGACAGCTTTATTTAAAAATGCTGACTTCGTTCTAATGATTTCAACGATTGCATTAATATTTGTTTTATTAATCATCATTTACCGTTCGCCACTGCTCGCATTAACACCACTCGTTATCGCTGCAGTCGTTTACGGTTTAGTTGATCGGGTCATTGGGCTCGTCGGAAAATATGACATTTTCGTCATTGAAGGACAAGCCGTTTCTATTATGCTCGTCTTAATGTTTGCCGTCATTACTGACTATAGTTTATTTATTTTCTCACGCTACCGTGAAAAACTTAGAAAGCATGCATCAAAATATGAATCGATGTCAGAAGCAATGTATCATGTCTCAGAACCAATCTTTTTCAGTGGTGGTACGGTTTTACTCGCCATGCTTACATTGTTCGTAACGGTATTTGAGCCATACAACCACTTTGCGCCTGTCTTTTCAATCGCAGTTGTGTTTATCCTACTTGCAGGTTTAACACTCATACCGGCTCTATTTTCACTCATGGGAAGACGTGCTTTTTGGCCATTCATTCCTAAAGTTGAAGAAGACGCGAAGGAAAAGAAAGGTTTCTGGCATAAAGTGAGTCACGTTGTTGTCAAACGACCGAAAACTATTACAGTAACACTTTTAGTCATCTTTATTGCAGGAGCGCTTAATACAACAACAATTAACTTCTCATTTAACTTGTTAAAATCATTCCCAGACGATGCATCTTCTCGTCAAGGATTTGAAATTTTAGAAGAAAATTATCCAGCGGGTATGTTGGCACCTGTTGACCTCGTATTAACGACAGATCATGAAATAGATGTTGACGAACAATTCCTGCAGCAAACACAAGACCTGCTAGAAACGATTGAACAAAATGATGCTGTAGAATCTATTCGCCCAGAAGTAACCGAAGAAATGATTAATGAAACAGATGATTTACCAAATGGCTTCTTATCAGAAAGTGGAAAAGCAGTAAATGTTCAAATAACACTCGCAAGCAATCCACATGAGCAGGAAGCGATTCAAGCACTTGAGCAAATGCGCGAAGAAAGTGGCGACTTATTACAAGAGAATGGCTTTAATAAAGATCGTTACACACTTCACTTTAGCGGGCAAACTGCCGAACAATTAGACGTGAAGCAAATGAACGTACGTGACATGGTGTTACTCATTTCAGTTGTGACAATCTTGCTCACCATTGCATTAGGCTGGCAAACGAAATCCGTCACACTGCCACTACTTATGATGGGAACAATTTTACTGTCATATGTAGCATCACTCGGCTTCGGATGGTGGATTATTGAACATCTTTTCGGATATGATTCTATGAGTTACCGACTGCCAGTTTACACATTCGTCTTTATGGTTGCCTTAGGAATTGATTACAATATTATGCTCGTCTCTCGTATAAGAGAAAATGTTACAAATGGGATGACGTGGGCAGAAGCGATTCAATTAGGTATCGCAAAAACAGGTGGCGTTATTTCATCAGCCGGTCTTATCCTAGCAGCAACATTTTCTGTCCTCATGACACAACCGTTACAAGAGTTATTCTTATTCGGCTTCATTATGGGGATCGGGATTTTATTAGACACGTTTATCGTTCGAGGATTTTTACTCCCGTCGATTTTAGCGTGGATCCATAAACGACCAGAATAAATCGGGTGAAGATAGCAACAGTCACAATTTTCTCATAATAAGAAAAAACTTCCTTGCTGTTTTGTTCAGCTTCTTGATATAATAAAGATTGTCTGACAAAAGTAACGTATTGATAGGAGGAGTAAACGTTGCTATCTTTTGACCCTAGAAACAATAGTGATCGTGCAAATTACCAAATACTAACGAACAGTGTTATTCCTCGCCCCATTGCTTTTGTCACAACGATGACGAAAACGAGAGTTATTAATGGTGCACCATTTAGTTATTTTAATGCTGTTTCATCAAATCCACCGATGCTTTCGGTCGCTGTCGATCGAAGAAGTAGCGGGGATCATAAAGATACTGCTCGAAATATTATCGACCAAAAAGAATTTGTCATTCACGTCGTCGATGCTGACAACATCGCGCAAGTGAACGATACAGCTGAACCTGTACCTTCAAACGTCAGCGAAGTTGAAAAAGTAAACTTTACACCTGTTGATAGTACATCAATATCAGTTCCAGGTATTCGCGAAGCAAAAGTACGATTTGAATGCAAATTAGAACATGTCATTGAATTAAAAGAAAATGGAAAAGTAGTAACAGATTTAATCGTTGGACGCGTTGTCCGCTTTCATATCGAAAATGATTTATATGAAAATGAATCAGTTACGCACGAAAAAATTAACGCTGTTAGTAGTTTAGGAGACTCTGTCTTCGCAAAAATTGGCGAAACATTCACGATTCCGTTTCCACACAAATAAAAAGGTAGGACAAAACGAAGAATACTCGTAAGAACACGAACGATTAACGCTTATTCGAGTTCTTAGTATTTCTCATCACTTTTGTCCTACCTTTTTTTCAACTTCACTAATCACTTCGGTAAAGTGACAGTAAATGTAGATCCTTTGCCTTTTTCACTTTGAACGACGAACGTTCCATCATGCCATTCAATAATTCTCTTCGTAATCGCTAAACCAAGTCCTGTACTCGACTTCGTTCGCGTGCGCGCTTTATCCGCTTTATAAAAGCGATCAAAAATATGCGGTAAATCTTTCTCACTCATACCTACCCCTGTATCTCTAAACGAAATATCGACTGTCTCTCCTTGATCAGTCATATACACATAAATCGATCCATTTTCTTCCGTATAATGAATCGCATTCGTCAATATGTTCATCCATACTTGATACATAAGCTTCGCATTTCCTCGTAAATCTACGGTCGGAACATTCATTAATACGTCAATCTGCTTATTCGTCCACTGCCACTCTAACGTATCAATCACTTCACTTATCTGTTTCTGAACGTCATACGTAACGACCTGTTCCCGCTCAAGTTCACTGTCTAAAAACGATAACGTAAGCAATTGATTACTTAACAACGATAAACGCTTACTTTCTTTTTCAATAATAGATAAATAATGATTGCGTTCATCAACTGAGAGGTCTTCTTCACGAATGGCTTGAGAAAAACCTTGAATAGACGTAAGTGGTGACTGGATTTCGTGAGAGACACTCGAAACAAATTCTTGCCTTTTCTCTTCATTCTTCTCTAAACTCTCACTCATTTTAGAAAAGTCATTAGCTAATCGCCCAATCTCATCTTTTCGTTTCACATTTAATTTCACGTGATAGTTTCCAGCGGCAATTCGCCGCGTTGCGTTCGTTAAATTGATAATTGGTTTAACAATATAACGCGTACTTAATAAAACGAGCAACAAACTACTCATGATCATCAAGACAATAATAATTGATAAAAAGATGCGGATTTCACCAAACTGATGCATCGTGTCTTGTCTGACGAACAACGCACGCGTCTCACCTTCAACGTCAATCGGAACGCCTATCGAATTCATCAAATCATTATTAAAGAAACCCGTAATAAATAAATGTCTCGGAAATTCCTTTAACCCATGATACGTCTCACCATTTAACACACGTTCAATCGCTTCTTCCTGTAAGTTGTTTTTTCGAAATTCCCCGCCATATGTTTTTCCTGTTCCATCTGCAGCATGTAAATAGAGAAAGTAACCGAGGCTAGCCATTGATTCCAAGTACGTATCAATGTCTTCTCCATCTGTCGCTTCATACGTTGAAACAATATTATGAGCAATCTCCGTATTTTTAGCATCGTTTTCATATTTAAGTGTTTGATGATAATAATAATTTGCAATTAAAAAAGATGAAAGCGAACTAACAATCATAATGATTAGCATCGTCAAAATAATTCTTACGTAGAGCGTCTTCACTTACACAACCTCCTTCAAAGGAAACAGACAATCAAATAATTTCCAATTTATAACCAAGCCCACGAACGGTCAATATATCAAAGCCAGTATTTTTTCCTTTAAATCGTTCACGTAAACGCTTAATGTGAACGTCTACTGTTCGATCATTTCCTGTAAAGTCATTTTCCCAGACGAGGTTAATAAGTTGTTCTCGTGTAAATGTTCGCTCAGGATAACTCGCTAATTGCGTTAATAAATCAAACTCTTTCAAAGGTAAAATCATTGATTCATCTTCAAGATGGACTTTATAGCTAATTCGGTCGATTCTCACTTGGCCGATTTGAATAATATCTTTATTTAACATTTGAAACCTTCTTAATAATGCTTTAACGCGGAATAGCACTTCTTTTGGTTCAAATGGCTTCACGAGGTAGTCATCTGTCCCTGCTGTATATGCCTTTTCTTTATCAGCAAGTTCGCCTTTTGCCGTCACCATCATAACAGGTATATCAAATAATTCACGAATATGTTCGCACAACTCATACCCGTCCATGTGAGGCATCATAATATCTACGATGGCAAGCTGCACAGAATGCTCATCTAATTGAAGCAATGCGTCATGCCCATCTTCCGCTTCAAGAACGTTATAGCTTTCTCGGCGCAAATATAAATTTAATAACTCTCGAATATGTGGATCATCATCTACAATTAAAATTGTTATCATACCGCATCTTCTCCTCGTTTCCATTATACGATTTAAAAAACTGCTCTCAACTAATGAGAGCAGTTCGCAACTTATATGTGTAAAACTAATTCATTAACGAACACCTAATAAATCGTCAATTAATTGAACGAGATTATTTGCATGTTCTTCACAAATATCGATCGTTTTTGCTTCAACCATGACACGAACGAGAGATTCTGTTCCAGATGGGCGCACAAGAATACGCCCTTGATTGCCTAATTCTTTTTCAGCAGCTTCAATGGCTGAAACTATTTTTTCGTTCGTTAATGCTTTTTGTTTATCAGTTACTAATACATTTTTAAGGACTTGTGGGAATGTTGTCACGTCAGCTGCTAATTCACTAAGTGACTTCCCTGTTTCTTTCATAACATCTACGAGCTGAAGTGCTGCTAACATACCATCGCCACTCGTACTATAATCTAAAAAGATAATGTGACCTGATTGTTCTCCACCTAAATTATAATCGCCCGCAAGCATTTCCTCTAATACGTAACGATCACCTACTGCCGTCTGCTTACTCACAATCTCTTCTCGCTCTAAAGCTTTATAGTAACCTAAATTACTCATAACTGTTGAGACGACTGTATCCTGATTTAAAGAACCTTTTTCTTTCATATATTTCGCGCAAATAAAGATAATCTTATCTCCGTCAACAAGTTCACCATTTTCATCAACCGCAATGAGACGATCTCCGTCTCCGTCAAATGCTAGACCGAGGTCCGCTTTCTTTTCAACGACTAATTCTTGTAGCTGTTCAGGATGTGTTGACCCGACGCCATCATTAATGTTCGTGCCGTTTGGTGTCGCACCCATCGTATGAACGTCCGCTTCTAGATCTGCAAACAAATGAGTTGCAAGACCAGACGTCGCTCCGTGCGCACAATCAAGGACAATACTCACATCTTCAAATTCATTATCAATCGTTTCTTTTAAGTAAGAGAGATACTTTTGTCCACCTTCAAAATAATCATTCGTCGTTCCAACGTCTCCTCCTGTTGGCCGCGGCAATTGATCTGTTTCTTCATGTAAAAGTTTTTCGATTGAATCTTCTTGTTCATCTGTTAATTTAAAACCATTAGCACCGAAGATTTTAATACCATTATCTTCCATTTTATTATGCGATGCCGAAATCATAATACCTAATTCTGCATCGTTCACTTTCGTTAAATAAGCAACTCCAGGCGTTGAGATAACACCGAGACGTAACACTTCTGCTCCAATTGACAAAAGTCCAGAGATAAGCGCGCTTTCCAACATTTGACCAGATATTCTCGTGTCACGACCGATTAATACTTTTGGCTTTTCAATGCCTTCTGTCAATACGTGTCCAGCCACTCGACCAAGTTTAAAAGCCAACTCGGGAGTCAGGTCCTCATTTGCGACACCCCTTACGCCATCTGTTCCAAAATAATTACTCATGCTAATATACCTCTCCTTTTTCATCCATCGACTATTGAACGTTTAACCATTTTTATCGCCGTTCAATATAATAATAAAAACTCTTTATGATTTCACTTCAACTTTCGCTTTTTCATGTGCTAATTCAATGTCAACACCATCAATTTTCTTCGCTTCAATATCTACCTCATGTTCTCCATCAGATAAACCTTTCACGCTAGCTGTTAACTTTATGTCTTCTGCTTTCAAACGACTAATGACACTTTGCTCGCCTGAAACAGTAACATTTATTTTTTCATGACTTAAAAACGATACGTCTTGATCGCTAGACTCCCCAGTCAACTCTACGCTTACATCGTCAAAAGTTTTTTTTTGCTCAAGAACGACTTTCACTTTCACTGTATCATTAGAAACAGCTGCTCCTTCTGGTAAATCAATCGTTGCATTGATTGTCCCTGATTCAGTCATATCATTTAAAGAAATCGGTTCTGTTTCTAACTTCGTAATATCTGATAATATGTCATTTTTTGCAAACACTTCAACTTCTTCTCGTTCAGCTTCCATTGAAACGACAGAATAGCCTTCCGGTAACTTACCTTCTGTTGATACTTCTAACGGAACAACTTTACTCGGATGGTCTAACGGAACGGACACAATGACATTTTCTGGCTGCACGTGAACGCTTAGTTCATTTCCTTGACCGTCGTAAACGTTCACCGGAATCTCCCGGTTTTTAATCGGTTCAGTCATATCAGCCACGTCAATGTATACACGAACGAGTGCTATTTTATCAATCACACTTTTTGAGCTCGTAATAACGACTGTATCTGGGTTCACTTCCGCTTCGCCTAACTCATAACCAGCTGGTAATTTATCAACATTCACAAAATCAGCTGTTACTGAGAACTCTTTTGACGCCCGTTCTTCGATCGTTACTTCAATCGTTTTTGGTTCGATATAAACAGAAAGCCCTTCAGGTACACGGTCATGTTCAAGCTCGACTGTATGTGTTCCCTCTTCAAGGTCTTCCAAATCGACAAATACATCAAAATTTCGTTGGATAACGATTGGAGTTAATAAACTCGTCATCCCCTCAAGAGTAACTGAGACATATTCCGGCACACCACTGACGACAAATCGTTCAGCATCCATTCTAATATCTACAGGTACATCATTCACTGTCTGTACATCTGAAGCCCCACCAGGTACGCGCGACTCTGTTTGAGACGTATTAACTTCTATATTTACGAAAATATATATAAGAATGGCTAATGCTAAAGATAAACCACGGACGAACCACTTACTTTTAAACCAATTATCCATTCTTTCTTCCCCTCCAACGCCACTGTCTTTTCTCTGGGGCTTTTACTTTCGGTCCTAAATTTTCATACAAAGCACGTTCTAGCGCTTCTTCATCTAATTCTCGGCGAATATCGCCACTTTTCGTTATCGCAATTGTCCCTGTTTCCTCGGAAACGACAATTGTGAGCGCGTCCGTTACTTCACTAATTCCGATAGCTGCTCTATGTCTCGTTCCTAATTCTTGAGAAATAAGCGCACTTTCAGAAAGTGGTAAATAACAAGCAGCTGCAACAATTTCATCACTTCTCACGATAACAGCACCATCATGTAACGGTGTGTTCGGTGTGAAAATATTCGTCAACAGCTCATTCGTTAACTGCCCACGAATAGGAATCCCTGTTTCTGCATAATCATCAATACCTGTTTCACGTTCAAATGTAATTAAAGCACCAATTCTTCTCTTTGCCATATAATTACACGCACGAATAACAGCCTCAATCGTATGTTTTAACTTTTCTTCTTCGGATTTAGTCGATCGTGAGAAAAGCCCACCTCTACCTAATTGCTCTAAAGCTCTTCTTAACTCCGGCTGGAATAAAATAATGATTGCGAGAAACCCCCATAAAATCGCTTGATCCGTAAGTTTTTGTAACGTTTGTAAATCAAACAAAATACTCGCTGTACGGACACCTAGAACGATAATAATCCCTTTCAGTAACTGAATGGCTTTCGTTCCTCGAATCATCATAATTAATTTATATAAAACGTACCAGACGAGAGCAATATCTACACCTATTTTTAAAACGTTTAGAAAATCAAACCCTCCATCAAACATGCTCACACGTCCTTCTTCACGAAAAAGTTGCCTTTTCATTTTCATTATTTCATTTAAATTTTATTATTTACTCTAACATTATAACATATTTATTACTGTCTTTGCTCAAACTTA
>Ga0079226_10000721_pt1 | contig 24033 bp, 23 predicted proteins | sample Poulit2014_FD_76345 | JGI IMG/M metagenome (GOLD analysis project Ga0079226, IMG submission 76345) | Agricultural soil microbial communities from Georgia to study Nitrogen management - Poultry litter 2014 | ecosystem: Environmental > Terrestrial > Soil > Agricultural land | place: USA: Georgia...
GAAAAAAGCTAGTCGTAAGGGCATACGACTAGCTTTTCTCTTAAAACTGAGCTTATTTACATGTTTTACTTTAATTTTTTACTTAATGACTTACTTTGCTTCTAAATCTTCAATTGAGTCGATGTCCATGTACTCTGGAACAACTAACCCAATCTTAGCACCTGAGAGGTTTTCCCCTAGGTCTACTAAATCATCTTTGTACTCTTCGTATAAGTCACCGTGTGTTCCTGGTAACCATGCAGCAACCATACCGTCTGCTTCGCCGTTAGCAACTGCTTGCCACATAACAGCGTTATCTAGAGGTGTGATTGTTACGTCAAATCCTAAGTCTTCAAGAACATTTGCAACAACGTTTGTTGAAGCAATTTCAGTGTCCCACTCAACGTAAACTAATTCAATTTCTTCACCGTCAGATTCTTCTACACCGTCTGTCCATTCTTCAACTGCATCAGCATTGTCTTCAACCCAATCTGCTGCAGCTTCTGCTGGTTCAGCACCATTAGAAATCTCTAACATAACATCTTCTAAGTCATCTGCAGACCAGTTAAACTGATCTAATAACTTAAATGCATCTGGACTGTCATCTTCTAGTCCTTCGCGAACCATTGTTGCAATGATCTCTTCTTCACCGAATACACCTGCTGGATCATCTAAATATTTTAGATCATACTCAGCAAATTTCCAGTGTGGTGACCAACCAGTTACAATAATTGGTTCTTCGTTCTCAATAGCTTCACCTAATGCTGTAGCCATTGCACCACTTGAAGAAGCTTGTACTTCCCAACCATCTAAGCCGTATTCTTCAACCGCATCTTCAGCAGCTTGAAAAACACCTGCTCCTGGTTCAATACCAGTGATTGCGTAATCTACTTCTTCGCCGTAGTTAACTTCTGTACTTTCGCCTTCATTATCATCTACTGGCTCTGAATCATCTGATGAGTCATCTGATCCACAACCTGCAGCGATGAGAGAAAGTGAAAGTCCAGAAATAATTCCTAGACGTTTCCAATCTAATTTAAACAATGTTATACTCCCCTTTTTTTTATACTTTATATAAGAAACTTTTCATTATGAAAAGGATCTATCATCATTATGAGTGATTCTTGTTAGAATTAACTGATTGTGTAAATCGGTCAATGATAATTGCTAAAATAACGATACCGATTCCAGCAACAAATCCTATACCGACTTCCGCTCTCTGTAATGCAGATAATACTTCTCTACCTAGACCAGGAGCTCCAATCATTGAAGCGATAACTACCATTGACAATGCTAACATAACCGTTTGGTTAATTCCAGCCATAATCGTTGCTTTTGCCATCGGTAATTCTACTTTAAACAGTTTTTGTGGTCCTGTACAACCAAATGCTTCAGATGCTTCAACAAGTTCTGATGACACTTGTCTAATACCTAAGTTAGTAAACCTTACTGTTGGTGGTGTTGCGAAAATTAGTGATGCGAACACCCCTGGTACCATTCCGATTCCAAAGAACGCTACTGCTGGAATCAAGTAAACGAATGCAGGCATCGTCTGCATAAAGTCTAGTATTGGCTCAATAATTGATTCAGCAATACGACTCTTAGACATTAAAATACCAATAGGTACCCCGATAATTATCGAAAGTAAACTTGCAATAAGAACAAGGGTAAATGTATTAATTAAATCTTCCCAGTAGCCTTGATTATGTATTAACCATAATCCGACTAAAGTAAACGTAGCTAAGCCAAATTTCTTTCCACTAATGAAAAATGCTAAAATAGCAACGACTAATATAATAATAAGTGGTGGCACGAGTAGCAAGTTTTCTGATGTAAAATCCATAAATAATCCGAAATATTTCTTAATAGGATTAAATAAGAATGAAAATTCTTTTGTCAGCCACTTTGTAAAGTCTTTCGTGCTTTCAGCAATAGGAATTTTTGCAATCGCTTGTAAGATGAGATTATTCATCAATTAAGTTCACCTCACTATCCTCTGAAAGTGCGGCAATAACTGCTCCACGAACGATAATTCCTCTGAGCTTACCGTCTTCAACGACAGTTACTGGCATTGGTGAATCATGAATAATATTAAAAATCTCACTCATCGGTGTGTCTTTTTCCACACGCGGAATATCTGTTTCTAATATTCCTTCTAAACTACTAACATCTTGACGTAAAGCATCTGCTGCTGCATCTGCTGTCAAGTAACCCTTTAAGTTTCTCTGGTTGTCAATGACACAAACGCCTGAAAGTCCTTCTTTTCGCATTTTATCTAATGCAACACGAGGTCCGTGATTTTGAATGTTTACAACTTCCGGACGCTTCATAATATGTTGAGCCGTTAAAATTTTCGATCGATCAACATCTTCAACGAATTTTTCTACATAATCATCTGCAGGATTTACGAGGATTTCTTCTGGTGTTCCTACTTGAACGATCGCTCCGTCTTTCATGAGCGCGATACGATGACCTAAACGAAGAGCTTCGTCTAAATCATGAGTAATAAATAAAATTGTTTTCTGCATAGACCCTTGCAGTTCAATTAACTCATCTTGCATACCTTTTCTAATCAATGGATCTAATGCTGAAAACGCTTCGTCCATGAGAAGAACTTCCGGATCGTTAGCAAGTGCTCGAGCTAATCCTACCCGTTGCTGCATACCACCTGATAATTGATCAGGGTACTGATTTAAATAACTTCCTAAACCGACCATTTCTAAAGATTCTTTAGCTTTTTTCTTTCGTTCTTCTTTATCAATGTTTTGAATTTCTAAACCAAATTCAGCATTTTCTAGAATGGTACGGTGTGGGAATAAAGCAAAGCTTTGGAACACCATACTTAACTTTTTACGGCGTACTTCGCGTAGTTCATTCTTATCCATTTTAGATAAGTCTTCACCACTAATAAGTATACTTCCTTCTGTCGGTTCGATTAATCGGTTAATTAATCGAATGAGTGTTGATTTCCCACTTCCAGAAAGTCCCATAATAACGAATATTTCGCCTTCACGAACAGAAAATGATGCTCGATTAACCCCTACTGTATTACCAGTCTTCTTTAATATTTCGTCTTTCGTTAATCCCTCATCTAAGTATTTCAAAGCTTGCTTTGAATTTCTTCCGAAAACTTTCGAGAGATTATTTATCTCAATTAATGGCACACATTTCACCTCTTTATTTATCTTTTTATTGAATGAAAGTGCCATTCATTCAAATGTGGTTCGTATGCATCTTATATATACGAACTTATCACTAAATTACCCACTCTATTTCATGTTACCTAATAACCATATCGCTTTAAAGCACTTGTAAGCAACCTGTAAATATAAGCGTAATTTCCTTTAATTTCACCTTACTTATGACTCTATTGGCAAAGACGTGCACTTATCTTATTTTTACTACGAAATACTCTGTTTCTCTACGTGTACATTTAATATGAATTATAAAAACACTTTCCCCTTACTAATATGGGACTAAATCTTACATCTAACTGTTCAAAACTTTAAATTTTTGGTACAGTTGGGAAGAAAGTGTATTTCTAAGTTCGACTGTTTTCGGAAACATTATAGAACAATTCCGAACATGACTCAATACTCAATTAAATATACTTTTAAATGGAAAATAAATGGATAGAGGTGCTTTTATTGAAAAGAATGATGCAAGTAAGTATCGGGCTTCTCGTGCTACTAACAATCGTCGCTTGTAGCTCTAATGATGAAGTTGTCGTTGAAACAGATTCAGGTAATATAACGAAAGAAGAACTTTATGAAGAAATGCTAGATCGAGTTGGAGAATCAACGTTACAAGAAATGATTACAATAAAAATTCTTGAAGAATCTTATGACGTTGATGAAGATGAAGTTGACGAACGATTAGAAGAAACAAAATCTCAGATTGGTGATCAATTTGACATGTGGCTCATGCAACAAGGAATTCCTGATGAAGATGCTTTCCGAGATTTGCTAAAAACGAGCATGCTATATGAAGAAGCAGCTTATGGAGATATTGAAATATCTGATGAAGAAATCGAAAAGCAATACGAACGAATGACGACAGAAGTTCAAGTACAACATATTTTAGTTGATGATGAAGATACAGCAAATGAAGTGATTGAAAAGCTTGAAGACGGAGAAGACTTCGGTGAATTAGCGGAAGAGTATTCACAAGACGAAGGCTCAGCGGATAATGAAGGTAAGTACGACTACTTCTCAGTTGGCGAAATGGTTCCTGAATTTGAAGATGCTTCATACACACTAGAAATTGACACGATTAGTGAACCGGTTGAATCAGACCACGGCTTCCACGTCATAAAAGTTTTAGATCGTCGTGATATTGAAGAAGATATCGGCGATTTAGAAGACATGCGTGAAACGATTATTAGCGAGTTAAGACAAACGAAAGTAAGCCAAGAAGAAGCGCAAGAAAAGATTGATAAACTCATCGAAGATTCAAATATCAATATTAAAATTGAAGCATTTGAAGATTTATTCGAAGATCTCCCAGAAGAAGACATGGATCCTTTAATGGAAGAATAAAAAGATAGAAGTATAAGTTTGAGTAAAAAGGCAATAATTATTGCTATTTTACTTAGCTTATACTTCTTTTTTTGTTTGTCGTTTAACTGTTTTTATGATAAATTTCAATCTAATACATATCATCCAAACAAAGGAGAACTGAAATGACTGTCCATTCTATTTTAGATATAAATGAACCTAGCGGAAAATTTTCTGGCTATGCTTTAGTGAAGTCTGTTCAACATGCTACTGCTAGTAACGGATCACCTTACTTTACAATATTTTTAAGTGAAAAAGAAAAGTCTGTCAACTGTAAACTATGGGAAAACCAATTTCAAAATAATACGATTCCGGAATTACAAAATATTTTTAAAGTCGGTCAGATTGTTTTTGTCGAAGCTTCTATTAGTGAATACCGCGGCGACACTCAAATGACTCTTTTAAATTACCGTTCGACAACAGAAGATGAAATTGATTTGACTGACTTTATTGCAAGTGCTCCTGAATCACTTGATTCCATGCAAGAAGAGTTTGAAAGTTATATAGAAGCGATTGAAAATAATATGATTCGTACCATTTGCCATGACTTATACATGGATAATCAATCACTTTTCTTAACTCATCCTGCTGCGAAAACATTTCACCATTCATTTCGTTCAGGGTTACTTTATCACACTCTCTCAATGCTTAGACTAGCAAAACACATTTGCAGTCAATATGCACATTTAAATCGTGATCTCGTATACGCAGCAATTGCTTTACACGATCTCGGTAAAGTTGTTGAATTAACAGATGCTTTAGCTCCTGACTATACAAAAGTTGGTAACTTACTCGGCCATATTACGATTGTAAATATGTTTATCGACCGAAAAGTACAACAATTAAAAATGGATGACAATCAATGGGAGAGAAAAGATTTCGACCTCGTTTATGAGCTTATGCATATCACTTCTGCTCACCACGGTAAATTAGAATACGGTAGCCCTGTTGAACCGAAAATATTAGAAGCTGAAGTTGTCCATCTCATCGATATGTTAGATAGTCGAATAAATATGGTTATAGATGGTCTAAATGACGATAACCTCTCGCTTGATGACCCTAAGCTCATTCGCCCACTCGGCTTATACTATAAAACAACTAAATAATTAAATGACGACTGAATAAAAAAGCCAAAGCTTTTACTACATGTAAAAATGCTTTGGCTTTTATGTGTATGTTGACGGTATCTCCCGCTAGAGATTGATTCACTTAATTTCTTTTCATTTTAATCACGCGTCCATTCGGCATCGTGTCTAAAAATGTTTCATGACATGAAAAGAGGATTATTTGTTTATTGTCACTTAATTCATTCACCAATTGCATCGCTCTTTCTGAACGTTTATTATCAAAATGAACGAACGTATCATCCATTAAATACGGTACAGCAAATGTATCGCTCATCTGCTCACCAATGGCTAACCTTAAACAAATATATAACAAATCGATTGTCCCTTTCGATAATTGTTGCACGTCATATACGATAGATTCATTACTTTTCACTTGAAAACCTTTTTTATTTTTTGGCGGAATAATTTTAACGTATTTATTTTCAGTGACCTTTCTAAAGTACTTTTCAGTTAAAGAAATAACTCCCGTTAAATAATTTTCTTGATACGTATACATAGCCTTTTTTAATGTGTCATAAGCAACTTTGTAAGCTGACCACTTAAGTGCTTCGCGACGTAATTGTTCGCGAGATATTTCTAACGTGTAATTATCATGAGTGAAATTATTCGCCCGTTCAATATGATTTATTTCTGCCTGTGAGCTCGCTATCTGCTCACGCAATTCCTCTAATTCCTGTTCTAATTGCTCGCTCTCTTTAGTCGCTTTTTCATATGTTTCTTCTCGTCTAAGTGAGTCAAGACTCTCGACTAATAAATCTTGCCACTCTGCATCAATTTCGTTTAACTCTTTTTCCATTTGCTTCTTCTGCTCAATATCATTTTGCATATTACTCCATGCATTGCTACAAGAATAATATTGTTCTTCAGTAGTTACCCGTGCATAATCAAACAGTTGTTTAATGTCTGCTTCATACATGCGTTTTTCATTTAATAATAATGTTCGCTTACGTTCATACGATTGAATCACTTGTTGATTATCTACTTGTACTTTTTTATTATAATCTTCTTCGCGCTGGATCATCTCGATTGTTTGAATAAGTGATTCATCGTCTGTTTCATTTAATAGATGATTAAGCTTAGACTTAACAGCATTAATTTCATCTTCATACAGATGTAATTCCGTAACGAGCTCTGTTCGTTTTTCTCGTAAATTTAAAACCTTTTGCCACTTCCGAGAACTTTCCTTTAAAATATCATAAACGTCCATCCAATAAGACATTTTAATGTTTTCTAAAAAAGAATATTGGTCTTCGTACGTTTCTTTTTTATCATTTAATGTTTGTTTCTTTTGCTGAATGGTTGATATTAAATAATTATACTCATCTAATGCGATGTCAATTTGTTCAAGTGTATTCTCTAGTGTCGCGTATAAAACTTGTCGTTCTTCCTGTTCTAATAAAGCTGATTCAATGACTTGCCTCTTCTCTTCCATTGATGCATCAAAAGGTTCTCTTGAATCACTCATTAATTCCTTCCATTGTTTCTCGGAGAATTTTTGCCAAACATATTGGCTAGCCCCGCCAATGATTGATAATATAGCTACGATATAAAATATTTGATTAGAAAGAATTAAACCTAAACTCATTGAAATCGCACTTATAAATAACAATCCGTTCAGTACGTTACGCATTAATTTTTTCTGTTTATTATTATTTTTTTCTAACCGTTCGAATTGTTTTGCACTTAAATTTTGTTCGGCCTGTTTCAGAGAAAAGTCAGATAAAAATTGTTTGTGCGCTACCTTCTCTTCTTCTGGTAGCATCTGTTCCTCGAGATTATATAATTGATTGATCGTCTGCATCTGCTCATCTTTTTTCAGTCGTAACGCTTCGCTAAGACGTTCTTCTTCTCGTTTTATATCAGTCGATTCATCAATAAGATTTCGCCAATCTTCTGCCAAATGAAAAGGTAAATGTATGTCATTTATATCTTCAATTGTTAATGAAAGTTGTAATTGTTCAAGGTCTGCTTGCAAAGTCGTTTCAGCTGTAAATAAATCCGTCGCTAAACGGTCACGCGTCTCCTCAATATGCTGTGTTTTATTTAAGGTGTCTAAAAGCGTTGTTAAAAGTTGCTCCTCTTCTGACGTTAATAAAGAATTCTCTATTTTCGTCCGTTGCTCTTCTTCCAACTTTAGTTGCTCTTCATAAAACTGTAGCTTACTCTGTAGAGGAATTACTTTTTCTTTTAGTAACTCGTAACGCTCGACACCATTTTCTGGAAACGTCATCTCTTGATCATACGATAACAGACGTTCGTTTAATTGTTTAAACTGGTTCACACGTGGCAAGAGTTGAAGGTGTCGTGTAAGCTGATTCTTCTTTGTTTCGACAACTGCAAGGCGTTTTTCTTTATTTTTAAACGTATCCGTTAATGTCATAAGAGCATCGTTCTTTTCTTTGTACGTCGCTTCATACGTTTCTTTTTTAGCAACGTTCGCCGCCATTTGCTCTAAATCTTTTAACTGCTTATTAATCAGCGGAACACTTCCTTGACGCTTAAACAATTTATCCATTTGATTAATCAATCGTTTCTCAACGTCATAAACATTTTTAGACCCCGACACACTTACACTAAATAACAATTCACTTAATTCTTCTTGTTTAATTGAGCGAACATGTTGCAAATCTTCAGCAGTGAATGAATAAATTGATTCAAACGTTGTACGTGTTAAACCATTTAATTGTTGTCGTAACCAGTCATCACTTTTTTCTTCACCAGTCCGTGAATAACAAATAGCATCACCATTTTTTATATGTTGCTGTCTCACAATATTTATTAAACCGTCTTCCTTCGTTTCTACTGTTAACATACCGCCTAAAGTAGCATTCTTCTTAGGTACGTATCGTTTACTTTCACGTGTTGATAAACCGAAAAGAACATATAATACAAACTGATATACTGTTGATTTTCCTGCTTCATTCTCACCATATATACAGATAAGTTCATCATTTTTTAACGTTATTTTATAATCTACTAACTGACCGAACCCGTACACGTGAGCACTCACTATTTTCATGACCTATCCCCACTTAACTCACTTATCAGTAACTGCTTCGCATATTGTTTGATTCTCTCTTCTTCATCTGTAGAAAGTTCAAGCAAATGCCTCCTCGCCTCTTTATGAGAAAAAAGTGGCTCAATTGAATCTTCCACATTTAATTGCGACAATTCATTATTTAACGTTCGTAAAAAATCTTCCTGAGCGAAATTAATGGTCGGTGGTTTCACGATTTCTAAGTCATGACTTACGATAAACACATATACATTTTTTTTAGTAAAATTATCATTAATGATATCAATCAGATCGTTAATCGTTCCATCATCTTCCCATTTAAAGTGTTCCACTTCAGCTGTTTCAAACTGTAAGTGAATCAATTCATACTGCTCACTGTCAAATGTAGTTGTAAGTTCATGCACTAATTGCTCTTCTATATCATAAATAGAAGATATCTCCTTTAATTTAACACGCAACGTTTCAAACGTTAATACACTCGTCTCAATAAATTGTGTCTCACAATGATCACCTTCTAAAGTGACATGATAACATCCTTTAACACCTGTCTCTTTCCTATGTCGCCCTTGTGTGTTACCAGGATAAATAACCGGAACATCTTTATGTAAAATATCGCGTTTATGTATATGACCTAACGCCCAATAATCATACGGTTGTTTTAGCAAATCTGTTAATTGAAAAGGTGCATATCGATCGTGCTCAGTATTCGTCTGAATAGATCCGTGCAACATAGCGATATGATAAGGTATATCATCATTCGTAATAACGTATTCACTCGTTTTATTCGTTAAAACAGCACGTGACTCATAACTAAAACCGGATATTTCAACTAATGGATGACCATTTTTAATAAAGGTTTTTGAAGTAACTTCTTCTGATGAAAATATGTGGACGTTTTCTGGGTATTTGACGTCATGGACATTTCCCTGTAAAAAATCATGGTTTCCATAACTTATATATACGTGAATATCATATGTAAGCAATTGTTCAAAACGAGTTCTTAAATGTACTTGTGCATGTAAACTTTGTTTCTCATGATCGAATAAATCACCGACAAGTAAAATAAAATCTACACGCTGTTTAATCGCGTAATCGATCATCCGATCAAACGCTTTAAATGTACTCGTTCTTACATAATGATATAAATCTTCATGAATATGAGATAATCCGATAAATGGGCTATCTATATGTAAATCTGCTGCATGAATAAACGTTACTCTTTCCATGAATTTATCACCTCACATCATCATATAAACTAGTTTAGCAAATCGCGCATACGAATGCACGTTCTGTTTTAAATCATTTAAAATTATTGCATTAAATGGAGGACACATTTCGTCGTTCCTATTAAAAAAAGCCAAAGGGTTTTTACTTATCGTAAAAATCCTTCGGCTTCTTAATTTAGAGGTAAGTCTTACCCCAACCTCTTTCGTTTTTATTCTTATTTATTCTTCTTCTGTTTGGTACAATTGTTCAATCGGACGTGTGAACACTTCGCTTATTTCGTTAATAAGTGTACTTACTCTTTGCTCACTTTCCATTAACTTTGAAATATCTTCGTGTGCTTGAACTTTCTCAACTACTTCACGTGCTTGCTCAACATCTTCTTCGCTAAGCTCTTCACCTTGCATTTGTTTTTGCTGCAAGTTCATTTGCGTTGAGCGAAACTGCTCAAATAATTCCTTTGATTCAGCATCATTCATAACGAGTTCAAAAGAAATTTTTAACGCTTTAAATTCATCACTTTCGCGTAAAGCATTTTCTAATACTTCCGCTTGTTCATGTACGTTAGACATTCAAATCCTCCCATATTTCATTTGCATTAACTATAACAAACGAAAGCCTACTTGTATACTGTCAATATTTTCATTTCTAAGCAACTTTACTTCATGAAAATTAAGTTATGTCATTTCTTCAGGTTTAATTAATTCATCAAAAGTTTCACTCGTTAACAAGCCTAAGCTGACTGCTGCTTCTTTTAACGTTAAATCTTCATCATGTGCTTTACGAGCAATTTTCGATGCACTTTCGTAACCAATATGTGGATTCAACGCTGTTACGAGCATGAGTGAATCATTTAAAAACTTGTTTACTTTAGCTTCATTAATTTCAATCCCGCGAACACAACGTTTGTCAAATGATTTCATACTATCAGCTAATAACATACAAGATTGAATGAAGTTATATGCTATTAATGGCTTAAACACATTTAGCTCAAAATTTCCTTGACTTGCAGCTACACCAATCGTCGTATCATTTCCCATCACTTGTACCGCGACCATTGTTAAAGCCTCGCTTTGTGTCGGGTTCACTTTACCTGGCATAATCGAACTTCCTGGTTCATTTTCTGGTATCGTAATTTCACCAATCCCTGAACGAGGACCACTTGCTAGCCAGCGAACATCATTCGCTATTTTCATGAGATCTGCTGCAAGTGCTTTTAACGCTCCGTGTGCATAAACTGATTCATCATAACTCGTTAACGAATGAAATTTATTTTCAGCTGAGACGAAGTTTATGTGAGTCACACGACTAAGCTCAGCACATACTTTATCAGCGTAATCCGGATGTGTATTTAATCCTGTTCCTACCGCTGTTCCCCCAATGGCTAATTCTAATAAATGATTCGTACTTTCTTTAATCATTTGCTCAGATTTTTCAAGCATTCGGTGCCAGCCGCTTATTTCTTGACCAAATGTAATCGGTGTCGCATCTTGTAAATGTGTTCGTCCAATTTTAACAATATCTGCAAAAGATTCACTTTTTTCTTTAACTGACTGTTTTAATGTTTCTAAAGCTGGTAATACACGATTCGTTAATTTTAAAACAAAAGCAATATGCATAGCAGACGGAAATGTGTCATTCGAACTCTGTGACTTATTTACGTCATCATTCGGATGTAACGTAACCGCGCTACCTTCTTTATGTAACCACTGATTGCCTACGTGAGCAATCACTTCATTTATATTCATATTTGTCTGAGTACCACTACCTGTTTGCCAAACGACTAAAGGAAAGTGATTATCTAAACGTCCACTTAATATTTCATCTGTCGCGTAATCAATTGCATCATACTTTTCTTGCTCTAATACATTTAATTCCATGTTAGCTTTTGCTGTACATTTTTTAAGTAAGGCTAATGCTTGAATAATTTCTTTCGGCATTCTTTCTATACCTATTGGAAAATTTTCAATACTTCTTTCTGTTTGGGCACCCCAAAACTTACTTTTGTCGACTTTAACTTCACCAAAAGTATCTTTTTCTACGCGATAGCTCACTTTTACTCCTCCTACATGAAGTTTACTCGGTACTCTCTTAATTGTATCAAATATTTAAGTTTGTCAAAAGAAGATGCTTTTCAGTGAATAAGTGAAATGTTTTTTTAAAAATATTATAGTCGTTCAGATTAATTGATAATGATTCTCATTTATAGTACTATATATGTAGCTTAACTGAGAAGGGAGTTCGTATGATGCACATTTATTGGACAAAAATTAATCGTATCGTTGACGAAACGGATGAAATTAAAACATATTATTTAGATATACCTGATAAATTTTCTTGGGAAGAAGGAGCTTTCACCCATATGGGCCTAAAAGGCTTTAATGAAGGTGAAAAACCTAATCGTGGACTCGTCCGACATTTATCAATTTCAACCGTTCCTAATGAACAAGAAATCGGTATAACAACACGGATTCGACAAGAGTGTTCTGAGTTTAAACAGTCGCTTCGCCAACATAAAGTTGGTGATAAAGTCGCCCTTTTTAAAATACATTGTAACGTTCCATTAAGACGTGAGAATAAAAATATTTATTTATTATCTGCTGGTGTTGGATCTGCAACATTTCGTCCAATCGCCTTACAGTATTTATCAGATCAGTCACATATAAATAAAGTACATTCATTAAATATTGATACATCACGCGATTTTATATTTACTGATGTTTTCACAACGAATACAGATAAACGATTTACTACTGACTTCTCATCTAGTAGGGATGATTATTATCATAAAGTAAAACAACTCGCGCAAGATAAAGATAGTATCTTTTACGTCGTCGGTAGTGATGAATTTTTAAAAGATAATATCGAGTGTTTACAGCGAGAAGGAATAGCAAATGAGCAGATAATGCTTGATAAACGCGAAAGCCAAAGAGTTGAATTTTTTAGAACTAAACAAAATGCTTAATCAATAAATAGCAATCAAACGATTACGTTCTTATATGCGTAATCGTTTCTTTGATTAAAATGGTGCGTTTCTATTTACTTTTTGAACGTTTCAGTCCATTATTTAACTAGGTAAGTAATTTAATGAGGTGTTTCTATTGAATCCAATTTTTCATCATTTATTCCAAACGACGAGACGTTTAAATAAACAATTAAACCGTACATTAAATCCCTTTCAACTACATGCTTCCCAGTGGTCAGTGCTCTACTGCGTTCAAAAGCATGAACAGATGACATTAACTGACATATGGACTTACTTAAACGTTGAAGCTCCTACAGTTACACGTACTGTTAACCGACTTGTTGAACTTGATTGGCTAACAGTTACTCACGGTGATGATCGCAGAGAAAAGCTTGTATCATTATCTGAACGAGCAATTAAACAATATCCTACTGTTGAACAAGCTATTATTACGTTTGAAAATGAATTTTTACGAAACTTTACCGAAAATGACGCGAATCAACTAATGGAACTATTACATCAATTAGATAAATAAAGAGGTGGTTATATGGCAAGTATTCGTGAACCTATTTGGACAAAATCATTTATTAATGTCTTTCTGACAAATTTTTCAGTATTCGTTATCTTTTATTCGCTCATTGCAACGTTACCATTATATGCCGTTAATATGTTAAGTCGATCAGATGATGAAGCTGGTTTGCTCGTTTCATTCTTTCTTCTTTCTGCCATCATTTCCCGTCCTTTCTCAGGACGCATATTAGAAACTTTCGGAAAGCGACATATGCTTATTTTAAGTCTTATTTTATATTTAGCATGCACTATTTTATACTACTTTATCGTATCTTTTTCAGCACTACTCGTTTTACGGTTTATTCAAGGAATAGGATTTAGCATTGCTACGACAGCTGCAGGCTCATTAGCTGTAGATCATATTCCCGTTAAACGGAGCGGCGAAGGATTAGGGTATTTTGCGATGTCTACAAATTTAGCCGTCGTTATTGGTCCAATGCTCGGACTGTTCGTTATTCAATCATTTTCATTTGATGCACTTTTTATTTTACTTAGTGTACTCATGATTCTTGGATCTATTGCTGCTTTACTTATTCCAAAGGACCAGATTAATAAAGAAATATCTTTCAAGCTCCGAATAACTTTTGATGATTTATTCGAAAGAAAATCTTTATCAATCGCTATTCTTGCGTGTTTACTAGCATTTACTTATGCAAGTGTGCTATCTTACTTATCGATTTACGCAGAACAAAAAAGTTTACTAACGTTTGCTAGTACATTCTTTCTCGTTTTCTCGATTTCAATGATCGTCACACGGCCTTTTACAGGACGCATTTTTGATACAAAAGGACCTGCATACGTTATTATCCCTGCGTTTAGCGCATATTTTTTCGGGCTTATCCTATTAGCTTTTATGCAATCCCCAATCACTTTCATTCTCGCGGGTATCTTTTTCGGATTAGGCTATGGTGGACTCGTACCAAGTTTACAAACACTCGCCATTCAAGCAACGACTAGAGAAAGAAGTGGATATGCGACTGCTACATTTTTCACATTTTTTGATACAGGAATTGCTATCGGTTCTTACGTACTCGGATTAATCGCTATTTACTTTGGTTATATGAGTATGTATCTTTTTGCAGCAAGTTGTGTACTTATCATTTTCTGTTTCTATTTAACAATGATACGAAGAAAACAAACAGCTGAAACGTAAACAAAAAATTGACTGGTGTCCTCTATAATGGGATCCAGTCAATTAAATAATCTATATTATCTTATGAACGAACAAATTGATTATACGTTGCACTTAATTTTAGAAACTCTTCTTTGTTGCCGTTGTCGATTGAATCATTAATCGCAGCCTCGAGCATATCTTTATTTCTTTGATAGCACAATTCATCTAAAATTAACCGTGTCGAAAGCTTTATTTCATATGAAATCTCTCTTTTTGCCTGAATAGCAGAGCCTTCGTAACGGAGATGGCGATAATTACTTATTTGCTTTTTCATCATGATACGCCCCCCTTTTCGTTTCTTTTTACTATTATCCTAAATTTTCAGAATAAATGCAATAGATAAACAACTTAAATCGTTATTTTATTTTTAAACGAAAAAAATCTCGAGACTTTTAATCTCGAGATTCACTACATTTATAATAATATATATACTGTTAAAACTGCTCCAATAACGACAAATATAACGTTCAGCCGTAAGTACGCGAGAGCTGTTGCAACGACACCACCGACAAAGCCAATGTATAGTGCACTTTCTTTTACGTACAAAATACCTGGAAAAATCAAGGCGCCAAGTGCTGCATAAGGAACTGCTTGTAACCATCGATTCAGCCAACCTTTAAATTGAATCTTTTCGATAATTAAAACTGGAATGACGCGCGGAATCATCGTTGCGATAGACATGCCTATGATGATTAAAATGATACTCATGATTGATCATCCTTTAATAAAAAGATACCCGCACTCGCTCCAATGATTGTTGCGCAAATAATCGACCATCCTTCACTAATAAATTGAACGAAAGCAAGATTTAAAATCATCGCAAAAAGAGCAATTAGTCCATATTTAAATTCTTGCTTCACTGAAGGTATGAGTAATCCGATAAACATAGCATATAGCGCAATTCCCATACTTTGACTAAGCTGATCTGGAATGACTTGTCCGAGAAGCCCTCCAACAAAAGAGCCAATCACCCATGATAAATAAGCTGACAAAACGAGAATAGCAAAAAAAGTTATGGAATGATTCTCTTTTTTCTTTTCCATTTGTAAAGACGCTACAGCAAATGTCTCATCAGTAATACCGAGAGATAAGGGAACTTTACTTCGTTGTGACACGGTAGTTAGTTGACTCATTAATGACAAGTTCATAATAAAATGGCGAAAATTTAGCACGAGTGTTGCAATGACAATTTCAATTACCCCAGAACCTACCATCATCATATTAATAGCCATAAACTGACTTGCTCCAGCGTAGACAAAGGCACTCATCGACGTTAACTCTAAAAGATTTAAGCCTGCTTGTTTAGCGAGTACACCGTAAGCAATAGCGACAGGTAAATAACTTAAAACGATTGGCAAGCTAATGAGAAGCGCTTGCTTTACCTCATCAGCTTGCCTTATTTGGTGTACATTATACGTTTTCATGGTTTGTCAGTATAACAGGACCTTCTTTTGTGATCGCTATCGTATGTTCATATTGCGCTGAGCGACTTTTATCTACTGTACGCGCCGTCCAATTATTACTATCCATTTGACTTTGCCACTTGCCTTCATTAATCATTGGCTCAATTGTAATAACCATTCCTTCTTTTAATCGAATCCCTTTATTCGGTAATCCATAATGCGGGATTTGTGGTGGTTCATGAATTGTCGGTCCTATCCCGTGACCAGTAAAGTCACGAACGACTGAGAATCCTTCCGCTTCTGCGTACGTTTGAATCGCGTGACCGATATCACCAATACGTTTACCTACTTGTGACTGTTCAATCGCTAAATACAATGATTTTTTCGTTACGTCCATAAGCTTTCTTCCTGCTTCATCGACTTCTCCAACAGCATACGTCCATGCTGAATCAGCCAGTCCACCATTTAAATTAACGACCATATCAATTGTAACGATATCCCCGTTCTCTAATTTTTCATCACGAGGGAAGCCGTGACAAATTTCATCATTTATCGATGCACATGTTGCATATGGATAACCACTAAATCCCTTTTGTTCAGGTGTTGCACCATGTTTTGCTAAATACTTTTCAACGAACGTATCTATTTCCATCGTCGTTACACCTGGTTTAATCATTTTCTCTACTTCTTTATGACAAGCAACGAGTAAATCTCCCGCTAACTTCATCTGTTCAATTTCTCGTTCACTTTTTCGTGTAATCATTTCGTTTCCCCTTTCCTGTCTCTATGAATGCTAGTCAATAAAAGTCGCTAGTAATAGAAATTACTAACGATTTTATTATAACTGTTATATTTTTGTTACCCAGTTAAAGACATCTTCTTCTTCGCCAAGTTGAATCTTCGTTAACGTATCGTATAACCTTGTTGAAAGCTCTCCTGTCTCTCCTTCATTAACGATCATCTGATCGCCATTCCAGTTCAATTCACCGATTGGCGAGATAACTGCTGCTGTTCCTGTTCCGAATGCTTCTTTCAGCTCTCCATTTGCGTGAGCTTCCTTTAACTCTGCCATTGAAAGTTTTCTCTCTACGAGTGGAACGTCCCAGTGCTTTAATAATTCTATAATAGACTTACGTGTAACACCTTCTAAAATACTACCATTAAGTTCTGGTGTAACAACTTCATCACCTATTTTGAAAAATACGTTCATACTACCAACTTCTTCAACGTATTTTTTCTCTACGCCATCTAACCAGAGAACTTGTGAATACCCTTCAGCTTCGGCTGTTTCTTGTGCTTTCATACTAGCTGCATAGTTACCAGCAGTTTTAGCTGTTCCGGTACCCCCTGCCACTGCACGGACAAATTCATTTTCAACTAATATTTTAACCGGCTTAATACCTTCTTTGTAATATGAACCGACTGGCGATAAAATAATAATAAATTTATACGTTTTTGATGCTGTCACACCTAAATATGGCTCTGTCGCAATCATAAACGGACGAATGTATAAAGATGTTCCTTCAGCTGTTGGTATCCAATCTTTATCGATTGAAAGTAATTGTTTCAACGCTTTTAATGCAAATGCTTCATCGATTTGTGGCATACACATTCTTTCACATGATCGATTAAGTCTACGCATGTTCTCTTCCGGTCTAAATAAAAGCACGTCGTTACTGTCAGATAAATATGCTTTTAATCCTTCAAAAACAGTTTGCCCATAATGGAAAATAATCGCTGCTGGATCTAACGTTAGCGGCTCATAAGGTATGACGCGTGCATCGTGCCAACCTTCTTCTGCTGAATAATCAGCTACAAACATATGATCCGTAAATTCCGTACCAAACTGTAAAGACGCTGCATCAGGCTTTTCTAACTTATCATCACGTAATTGTACTCTAATCTCTGTCATTAGACTATCCCCTTGTCTTTATTTAATTTTATAATATGTAATTATTAATAAACAATTAATCCTCTACTAATTATACTATGACTATTTAAAGAATCACAAGCTAAGCGCCCATTTTTCACATAAACTCAAACAATTACTCATAAAAAGACCTCTATAACGATGAAAATACATTTCGCCATAGAGGTAGGTCTTTATTTTGCGTAATAAACAGTACCATTTTTTATTGATTCATCATCTAAAAGTATATTTAGTAATTGAGTTGCAACATCACTCGCTTGAGCTAATCTGTTTTCCGATTTTAACGCTTTAAAGTCTGCGATATCTTTAAATTCTGATTCACTACTTGAACGGATAACTTCTTGCATATTCGTATCCATTACTCCAGGACTAAATGCAATAAATTTATGAGGCTTACCTAATTCTTCTTGTTCTAAAGCGACTGTTTCCGTATACATGTTCACACTCGCTTTTGCTGAGCAATAAACGCTCCAACCGAAGAATGGTCGTTCAGCAGCCCCTGACGTCACAGTACCACAAACTAATTTAATATCATTTTTCGAGCAGTAATTAAGTAATTTGTTTGTCGTTACCATTGGTGCAATCGTATTTACTTGAACATTTTTTACTAAAGCATCACTTTCAACTTCAGACGCCTGATTAATCGGATTCACAATCCCTGCATTGTTAATTAATAAAACAGAGTTTAGTTGCTTTTCTTCAATTGATTGTTTCACTTGCTCAATTGTTTGTTCCAATGCTTCTAAGTTACCGATGTCACATGATAAATGCGTGTATGCATCATTTCCTGCTAGTGATTCGCTTGATGATCGCGCGATACCTAAGACATGATACCCTTTGTCTAATAGTTGATTTGCTAGTTCTTCTCCTAGGCCTTTAGAAGTTCCTGTAATAATTGCTAAGTTCATTTGAGCACCTCGTTTTTTATTTATTATACACAAAGTTCATTCCCTCTGTCGAAGATTTGAAACCGCTTTTATACTGATAAAAATAATCGATGGGGACGAATAAACCAACTTTCCCATGTTCACTCCTGTTCGTCGTCGCGAAAACAACACCAATTACTTCTCCTTCATCATTAATAATCGGACTTCCACTATTACCACGATAGATTGGTGCTTCTATCATGACAACTGACTCCGTCCAATCTTTTACAGTCGTGTATCCGATAATCGTTCCTTTATTAACAATCCGTTGAAAACTTAGTGGATTTCCGATAAAAGTCACTTGTTCATCAACTTCTAATTCAAATGTATCTGCCAATTGTAAAAAGGGTAAATCTTCACCCTCCACTTGCAAAACTGCTAAGTCAACTGACGGATGTGTTTCAACAACTTCAGCTGAAAACAATCCATCTTTTGCAAATCCAACAGTTACGACATCGTTATCTTTTACGACGTGTTCGTTCGTTATAATTGTCCCGTCACTTGAAATCGAAAAACCTGTTCCCCGACTATCCCCCGTTTCAACAACGACGACAGCTTCTTTATACGTTTTTATTTCCTTATCTGTCGACAGTTTCGCGGAAGTTACTAAAAAGTCGAGCGCAGGAATCGATATCGTTTGTGGAGGTAATATACTAATCACATTGATTACCATCGCTAAAGCAATTAACCAAAATACCCACTTCGGAAATTTCGTTTTTCGTTCTTTTTCTAATTTCTTTTGGCGTGCTCTTTCTAACGCGTCTTCACGTGCCTCTTCTACGAGTCGCTCCATTTCTTCATCATCTATATCTTCAAACAAATCGTCATCGATAATGTCATGATCATTTTTATTAATCGTAAATTTTCCTTTCAAACGCATAATATAATGATATTATAACACGACACATCTCATTCCGTTTAACATTTCTCACGTGACTATATGAAAATTCTAACAATAACTAGCAAAATATTCGTGAATGAATTATTATATACGTTACATAGTTTTTTATTTTACATATAAAGCTAATTAATTTTAAAAAGGTCGTGAACGTAAAGTGAAAGATATAAACGAAATGCTCGAATATAATCAAGCGTTTGTAGAAAACAAACATTACGAACGTTATGAAACAGATAGTGTACCAAACAAGAAAATGGTCGTATTTACTTGTATGGAGTCCCGTCTTGTCGAATTGTTACCAAAAGCGTTAAACATACAAAATGGTGACGTAAAAATGTTGAAAAATGCAGGAGCAATTATTCGTAAACCTTTTGACAGTATAATGAAAAGCGTTCTCGTCGCTATTTATGAGCTTAAAGCTGAAAAAGTTCTCGTCATTGGTCATCATGACTGTGGCATGTCACACGTAGACCCAGCAAAGTTGCTCGATAAGATGGAAGATAAAGGCATTTCTAAATCTGTCATAAATAATTTAGCGAATGCAGGGGTTGATTTTCAAGACGAATTTCACGGATTTGATACGGTAGAAGACTCTATCGTTCAGAGTGTGGAAATTATTAAAAACCACCCACTCTTACCAGATTACGTTTCAGTATATGGTCTCGTCATTGATCCTGGGACTGGTAAAGTTGACCTCGTGACTGAATCATAAGTATGAGGAATAATCGTTAATAACATATAAAAGGTAATTTCAGTACATTTATTATTACTGGAATTACCTTTTTTGATTAACAATTTTATTTAAAATTGTTTTTTCGCCATATCATCTGGATGTGAGCCGATGCGATCTTCAGACGTATGAAGTGCTGTTATTTCAGCTATTTCTTTATTTGTTAATTCGAAATCAAATAATTGTAAGTTTTCGAGCTGACGTACATGATTCGTTGAGCGAGGAATAATAACGTAATTATGAGCTAAGTGCCAGCGTAATATAATTTGTGCCGCTGATTTATCATATTTTTCAGCAAGCGTTACTAACAATGGATCATCTAAATATCTTGCTCGCCCTATTGGTGACCACGACTGAATAACGATATCATTTGCTTCACAGTAGTCAACCGCTTCTTTTTGAATAAGCTTCGGATGTAATTCTATTTGATTAATCATCGGGCGAACAGTAGCTACTTCCATTATTTCTTCCAAATGATGCGGCAGAAAGTTGCTCACACCAATTGCACGCACTTTTTTATTTTCATATAAATACTCGAGTGCTTTCCACGTTTCAACAATCGTTCCGTCCATCGGCCAATGAATTAAATATAAATCTAAGTAATCAGTTCCGAGACGGGTGATACTTCGTTCATATGCTGCAAGTGTTTCTTCATATCCTTGTTCATCATTCCACACTTTTGACGTAATAAATAATTCTTCTCGATTAAGGTTACTATTTTTCACAGCTTCGCCAACACCGACTTCGTTATCATAAAAACTAGCCGTATCAATGTGACGGTAACCATTTTCTAGTGCTGATTGGACGGTTGATACAATGTCATTTTCTGTCACTTGATAAACACCTAATCCAACTTGCGGTATTTTAACGCCATTGCTTAATGTAACTTCAGGAATATGTACCAATTTAACCTGCTCCTTTTTTATTTACTTACATCGATAATTGTTTGAATAACATTTTCTTTCGAACGTGAACTTTGATAATGACTCATCGCTTCTAACAATTCATCTTTTCCAGTAACAAGTGCATTTACAGCTTCTAAAAAACTATCCACTGTCATTTCTTCATCACGTAAAACATGAGCATAGCCATTTTTCTTAAAAGATTTCGCATTAACTATTTGATCACCTCTGCTCGCTGATAATGGCAAAGGAATTAACAACATCGGAATCTTTAATGATAAAAATTCAAAAATAGCATTAGATCCTGCACGTGAAATAACAAAATCAGCTACTTTAAACAGATGTTTTAATTCATCATTTACATAGCCAAATTGTGCATAACCAGTTTTATTCATTGATTGATCAATATTATTTTCTCCACAAATGTGTATGATCTGATAATCTTTTAATAATTCATCAAGATTATCTCTCACGATTTGATTAAGACGCTGTGACCCTGAACTTCCTCCAATAATAAGTATTATCGGCTTTTCATTAGTTAACTGAGTAAGAGATAAACCTTCTGTCACATCGCCAGTAAACAGCTCATCACGAACGACAGCACCTACATAGTTAACTTTTTGTTTGTTTAACTGTTCTGCTGTTTCTTTAAATGTCGTCAAAACATTTTTGGCAAAAGGTATTGCTAGCTTGTTAGCTAATCCTGGCGTATAATCTGATTCGTGAATAACGGTCGGGACTCCTCGCAACTTCGCTGCAATGATGACTGGTACTGAAACGAAGCCACCTTTTGAAAATATAACTTGCGGCTTTTTCTTTCCAATGATTCGCCATGCTTGGAAAATTCCTTTTAATACTTTAAATGGATCTTTAAAGTTCTCAATTGACATATATCTTCTTAACTTCCCTGTAGAAATTGCATGATACGACACGCCAGGTAACAACTGGATTAAATCATTTTCAATCCCGTCGTATGAACCGATATAATCGACTTGCCAACCTTTTTCTTTAAATTCTGGGATTAATGCTAAATTAACGATGACGTGTCCTGCTGTCCCACCACCGGTAAATAATATACGTTTTTCTTTCATTAATTCTTCTCCTTTTTCTATGAACGACGACTAATTATATAATACATTTAAACAAAGGTGACAACAATGCATGAAACTGAAAATTTAAAAAGTAAATTAACTCTTTTTACGAACTTATTAGTACCGATTTTAATTACACAAGTAAGTATGTTTTTAATGAATTTCTTTGACACAGTTATGTCTGGACGTGCTGGTGCAACAGATTTAGCGGGTGTCGCCATTGGATCAAGTTTGTGGGTGCCTATTTTTACAGGTGTGAATGGTATTATTCTTGCAGTTACACCGATTATCGCTCATTTACTCGGAGCGAAGAAAGAACGCGAAATTACTGAAAAAGTTAAACAAGCGATTTATTTATCAATCGCTCTCGCTTGTATCATTTTCATTATCGGGATATTTTCACTTAATCCTATATTATCATTGATGGATCTTGAGTCAGAAGTAAAACATATCGCAAAGTTTTACTTAATCACATTAAGTATCGGAATGGTCCCTTTATTCATTTTCAATACGTTACGAGCTTTTATTGATGCGCTAGGAAAAACACGCACATCTATGATTATTATACTCATTTCTTTACCATTAAACATATTTTTTAATTATATTTTTATTTTTGGAAAGATCGGACTTCCTGCATTCGGTGGGATTGGTTCAGGTATAGCTACAGCGATCACATATTGGCTCGTTTTTTTCATTACTGTTGGCATTGTTTTAAAAGTAGATCCTTTCCGTACATTTGCCATACTTTATCATTGGTCAAAACCAAATATCGCGACTTGGATCGAACAATTGAAAATAGGTATCCCAATCGGTTTTGCCATTTTCTTTGAGACGAGTATCTTTTCAGCAGTTACTTTACTGATGAGTGTTTATAGCACATATACAATTGCTGCCCATCAAGCGGCAATGAACTTTGCCACTTTATTATATATGCTGCCTTTAAGTGTCGGTATGGCACTCACAATTACTGTTAGTTATGAAGTAGGAGCAAAGAGATTTCTTGATGCTAAAACGTATAGCTTAATTGGAATTGTGTCTGGTGTATTTATTGCACTATTCGCAGGCGGTATATTATTCATCTTTAATAAACCAGTTGCTGCCCTATATAACACGGATCCAGACGTCATTGAATTAACACGACAGTTCATTATTTATGCTATATTCTTCCAACTTGCTGACGCGTTTGGCGCACCACTACAAGGCGCATTACGTGGTTACAAGGACGTTAATATGACGCTCGTTATCGCGCTAATCTCTTATTGGTTTATCGGTCTGCCAAGTGGCTGGATATTAGCTAATTATACGTCACTAGAGCCTTTTGGTTATTGGCTCGGACTCATTATCGGATTAAGTGCTGGAGCAATTGCTTTATACGCCCGCCTTATTTATATCCAAAGAAAAAAGGAATTTCAGTAAAAATGAACTGCCCCCTGTCAAGTAGACAGGCAAATAAATAAATTTGATTTGAAGCCATGTATGCTATGCATACATGGTTTTCTTTATGCTGGGATTTTTAATCCCATGTCTAGTGTAACCCGCTTA
>Ga0079226_10000722_pt1 | contig 24030 bp, 23 predicted proteins | sample Poulit2014_FD_76345 | JGI IMG/M metagenome (GOLD analysis project Ga0079226, IMG submission 76345) | Agricultural soil microbial communities from Georgia to study Nitrogen management - Poultry litter 2014 | ecosystem: Environmental > Terrestrial > Soil > Agricultural land | place: USA: Georgia...
ACTTACTTTTTAGCTCGTTACGTTTGTCTAGTAACTCTTCTTGCCTTTGTTGCCACTGTGCATCAAGCGCCGCTTTCTTTTCTGTTGCTTTCGCTTGCAACACATCAAGCTCTTGGTCCCATTTATGTAAGCGTTCAGTTAAGCGATCGATATACTCTTTACGCGATGACATTTGCTGCTCCTTTATCGTTAACGCCACACCCTTATATATGGCGTTAACGGGCAACAATGCAAGGGGTTATTGTTCTGTGGTTGCCGCCTGAATAGCTGTTAGTGCAATGGTATACACAATATCTTTCACCAAAGCGCCACGGGATAAATCGTTCACCGGTTTGCGCAAACCTTGCAACATGGGCCCAACACTCACACTGTTGGTGCTGCGCTGCACCGCTTTATAAGTGGTGTTGCCTGTGTTGAGGTCTGGGAACACATACACAGTGGCACGGCCAGCCACTGGGCTATCCGGTGCTTTTTGGCGGCCCACGCTTTCAATGGCCGCAGCATCATATTGCGGTGGCCCATCGAGCAATAACTCTGGGGCACGTTCCTTAGCTATTTGCGTGGCTGCAAGCACTTTTTCCACATCACTGCCCATGCCTGAGGTACCAGTGGAATAACTTAACATAGCCACCCGCGCATCGATGCCGAAGGCCTCTGCCGATTCAGCGCTTTGAATGGCAATTTCAGCCAGTTGTGGCGCTGTTGGATCTGGGTTTACCGCACAGTCGCCATACACTAACACTTGATCGGGCAACAACATGAAAAACACCGAAGACACCAAGTTATAGCCAGGTGCGGTTTTAATGAGTTGGAGTGCGGGGCGAATCGTATTGGCTGTAGTGTTCAATGCTCCAGACACCAAACCATCCACATGATCAAGGGCCAACATCATGGTGCCTAGCACCACGTTGTCCTCTAACTGCGCCAAAGCCATCGGCTCATTCAAACCGCGGTTTTTACGCAATTCCACCATGGGTGAAACGTATTGTTCACGAATGGTATCTGGGTCGATAATTTCTAGCTCGGCCGGCAAACGAATACCTTTGGTTTCGGCCACCGCAGCCACTTCTTCAGGCTTTGCTAGCAACACACAGCGAGCAATGCCCTTTTCATGGCATTCCACTGCCGCTTGAATGGTTCGTGGTTCACTGCCCTCAGGTAATACAATGCGTTTATTGGCTTTTTGAGCGCGCAACACCATGTTGTACCGAAACGCTGAAGGCGACATGCGGCGTTTTTTGGGTTCGCCCACACGGCTTAACAACCATTCGCTATCTAGGTTGTTGGCCACAAATTCCGTAACTCGCTCAGCCCGCTCTAAATCATCAGGGGCAATTTCGCGGTCCATCCGATGAATATTGGTGGCGGTTTCATAAGAACCGGTGCTTACCAGCATCACTGGCAGGCCACGTTCAATGGCATTATTACACAGCGCTAAAATACGCGGGTCTGGCTCATAATCCACACACAGCAATAAGCCTGCCAGTGGCACACCATTGCTTGCGGCCAAACAGGCCGCCACAATAATATCTTCACGGTCTCCTGGCGCCACCAACAGTGTGTGCGGCTGGAACAATTCCACAGTGTTCACCAAAGCACGGGCACACAGCACAATGCGCTCCACACGGCGCTCTTTCATTTTGCCCTCATGCAAAATGCGCGCATTCAGTTTCTTCGCCACATCGAAGGTGCGCGGTGCATTAATCTCATCGTTCCAGGGAATACTACCAATGGCTTTAATTTGCTCAGGCGCCAAGCTAGAAGCCTTCTTTCTTAGCCTTGCAAGCAAATCTGGCTTGGCAACCTTATTCAGAATCAGCGCCACCGACCCTTCACCCTGCACACTGTTGAACACGCGCGCATGGATATCGATGCGATCGAGAAGTTCTTGGTCATCGAGGTCTTCCGGTGATGCCACCATGATCACCTCAGCGCCCAAGCTGTTAGCCATTTCTGCGTTTACCCGCGCCGCATAGCTCACCTTGCGCGTGGGCACTATGCCCTCCACCACCATCACATCTTTGCCTTTGGCGGCCTCATGAAACAAACGCACGCCTTCTTCAAGCACTTCGTCACCGCGGCCTTCCGCTAACATTTTTTGCGCTACGGTAAAAGGGATAGGCGTGGGGCTTTCGATACCGAAGGCGTTGCGCACTAATTCAGTGGAGCGTTCTGGGCCCGTGTCATTGGCTTGGTTTTGCTCAACAATTTTACAAAACCCCACCCGCAGGCCACCACGCTCAAACACACGCAGCAACCCCATGCATACCGAGGTGAGGCCTACGCCGTAGTTAGTGGACGCAACAAAAAAGATTTGCATCTATGTCTCCTTTCGCTGCACATTTTGCGTGCAGAATTTATACTTGAATACAGGCGAGTGTTTCTAGCGCAATTTGGCGCTCTTCATTGGTGGGTACTACCCAAACTTCTGGCGAGCCAGGTTGGTGAATGGTGCCAACCTTACCCCCCACGTGGTTACGGTTGCGTTCATCGTCGATGGCCACGCCAAACAAGGTTAAATGCGCTGCGGTTTTCTCACGAATCAACACAGAGTTCTCACCAATGCCGCCAGTAAAAATAATGCCATCTAGGCGCTTTAGGGCACAGGCTAAACCCGCTAAACTTTTCGCTAAACGATAGCAAAATACATCGATGGCTAAACGTGCTGCGTCGTTGCCTTCGCTACGTGCTTTTTCTAGGGTGCGCATATCATTAGACAACCCCGCCGACAAACCTAGCAAGCCACTTTCTTTGTTCAGCACATGATCAATTTTTTCTAAATCCCAACCTAATTCACGGTGTAAAAAGCCATGTAGGTTTGGGTCCACGTCGCCGCTACGGGTGCCCATTACTAAGCCTTCGAGAGGGGTAAAACCCATACTGGTATCAACGCTTTGGCCATTGCTCACAGCACTGGTTGAGCAGCCGTTACCTAAGTGCGCGGTTAACCAACCACTATCGGCTAAGCTTTTATTGGCAAGGCGGGCTGCCTCTTCCACCACATAACGGTGGCTTGTGCCATGAAAGCCATAACGGCGCACACCTTGTTCAAGGTAAAGCTGCTCAGGAATTGCGTAACGGAAAGCAAAATCTGGCAGGGATTGGTGGAAGGCTGTATCAAACACCGCCACATGCGGCAGGTTGGGAAACAGCTTTACTGCTGCCTTAATGCCTAGCAGGTTGGCTGGGTTATGCAATGGTGCAAGGGCCTCTGTTGCCTTAATAGCAGCAATGGGCTCATCGTCTAAAACACAGGCGGCGGTGAAACGTTCGCCACCGTGTACCACCCGGTGCCCAATAGCCACTAAGCGCCCATCTGCCACGGCTTGCACCTTAGGTAAAATGCAACTTAATGCATCCTTATGTGTGGCGTGCTCGGCTAGGGGAACAGCCTGCTTTGCACCATCTATCTTCCACGCTAGGGCCGCTTCTCTTTCGCCCAAACGTTCTGCCAAACCCTCCATAATAAATTCACTTTTATGTGGGTTAACCAAAGCAAATTTAATGGAAGAACTTCCACAGTTAACCACCAACACCAATGATGAAGCCATGGAAAAACTCCTTAGTATTATTCAGCACACAGGTGCAGCCATGGGCCCGGCCCTAGTTAAAAGATTCGCGTAACGATACCGTTAGGTTGAACACGGGGTGCCCAGCTGTGCTGTCGGTGTCATGGCAAAAATAACCCTCGCGCTCAAATTGAAAGTTACTCGCCCCTGCTTGCACAGCCGATGGCTCCACTTTACAACCTTGGCGCACCACAAGGGATTCGGGGTTTAACGAGCCCATCATGCCACCCTCGGCGCGTTCGGGATGTTCAGCCAAAAATATGCGGTGATACAAGCGCACCTCTGCATCCTGTGCATGGGCAGCCGACACCCAATGGATCACGCCACGAGGCTTGTAACCCTCAGGGTTTTTACCCAGGGTCGCGGCATCATAAGTGCAATAGATGGTGGTTATTTCACCCGCTGAATCTTTCTCCACATGGGTGGCTGTGATCACATAGCCCGAGCGTAAACGCACAGCGCCATCGAGCACTAGGCGCTTATATTTTTTATTTGCTTCTTCTTTAAAGTCAGCACGATCAATCCACAGCTCACCACTCATGGGCACTTCGCGGGTGCCAAGAGCTTCATTTTGCGGGTGCACAGGGGCCACTAATGTTTCCTCTTTGCCTTCGGGCCAGTTGGTAATAACCACTTTTACAGGGTCCAGCACGCACATGGCTCGGGGCGCATTTTTATTCAAATCATCGCGCACGGCGGCTTCAAGCATAGAAACATCTACCACCGAATCCGCACGTGCCACGCCGATCATATCGCAAAATTTTTGCAGTGATGCCGGCGTATAACCACGGCGGCGCAGGCCCGAAACAGTAGGCATGCGTGGATCATCCCAACCCTTCACATGGCCTTCATCCACCAGCATTTTCAAACGGCGTTTGCTGGTGATGGTGTAGTTAAGGTTTAAGCGTGCAAACTCAATTTGCCGTGGGCGGCTAGGAAATTCGTGCAACCCTTCAAGGCTATCTAGCACCCAATCATACAATGGGCGGTGGGCCTCAAATTCCAACGTGCACAGGCTATGGGTAATGCCTTCAATGGCATCAGAAATGGGGTGGGTGTAATCGTACATGGGGTAAATGCACCATTTGTCACCGGTTTGGTGGTGGCTCTCTTTCAGCACACGATACAAAATGGGGTCGCGCAAGTTCATATTGGGCGATGCCATATCAATTTTGGCCCGCAATACTGCTTCACCTTGCTCGTATTCACCCGCCCGCATTTTTTCAAACAGCGCTAAGTTTTCTTCCACGCCACGCTCTCGGTATGGGCTGTTTCGCCCCGGCGTGGTGAAATTACCGCGATATTCAGCAATATCCTCGGGGCTGGAATTATCCACATAGGCAAGGCCAGCATGAATCAGTTTAATGGCGCATTCGTACAGCTCATCAAAATAATCAGAGGCAAAACGTACAGGGCCATCCCACTTACCGCCTAACCACTCCACGTTGTCCTTGATAGATTCCACATACTCAACCGATTCGTTGCTAGGGTTGGTGTCGTCGAAGCGCAGGTGGCATTCACCGTTGTAGTCGCGGGCAATGCCAAAGTTTAAACAAATGGATTTAGCGTGGCCCACGTGTAAATAACCGTTGGGTTCGGGCGGGAAACGAGTAATAATTTTGCTGTGTTTGCCGTCGGCTAAATCACGATCGATGATTTGGCGTATAAAGTTAGTGGGGGTATCCACGCGCTCTGTCATAGTAATCCGCAGTCCTGTGGTAAAAGCGTAAAAAAGTTTAGCGAATGCTCGCTAAACACACGTAAACGGCCGACATACTACCCTTTGCTGTGGCAAAATAGGCAATAAACACACTCGCCAGCACATAAAAGGCATCATTTCAGCCTGAAACTTCCCGTTTGGGGTGGCGCTAGTGTACAGTTCACGCCTTAGCAGATAAAGCTTGGAGAAACTCAGTTGAAAGTAGAACTAACCACCACCTATGGCAGTATCATCATTGAGCTTGATACTGAAAAAGCACCTATTACCGCAAACAACTTTGCGCAGTACGTAAAAGATGGCTTTTACGACGGCACTATCTTCCACCGTGTGATCAGCAACTTTATGGTTCAAGGCGGCGGTTTTACCGAAAGCTTTGCACAAAAAGAAGCCCGCGCCCCCATCGAAAACGAAGCAGGCAACGGTTTATCTAACACTGTGGGCACTGTTGCCATGGCTCGCACTAGCGATCCACACTCCGCTTCCGCGCAATTTTTCATTAACGTGGCCGATAACTTGTTCTTAGACAAAGAACGCAGCCAAGATGGCTGGGGCTATGCCGTGTTTGGCCGCGTGGTTGAAGGCATGAACGTGGTAGAAAAAATCAAAAATGTGCCCACTGGCACACGCCAGTTCCACCAAGATGTACCCAAAGAAGACGTCGTTATCGAAAAAGCAGAATTGCTCGACGCCTAAGCACCACCACACAGCCGCTGCTAGCGGCTGTGTTGCTCTCATCTCCGTAACAACCATTCATAGGAAGCCACATGAAGCGCTTAATAACGCCTTTTGCACTTCTTTTAGCTAGCACCTTTGCTTGGGCCAGCAACCCCCACGTGATTATCGAAACCAGCGAAGGCGACATTGAAATCGAATTGTTTGCCGAAGAAGCCCCCATCACCAGCGAAAATTTTTTACGCTATGTGGATGAAGGCTGGTATAAAGACACCCTTTTCCACCGCGTCATTCCACGTTTCATGATCCAAGGTGGCGGCTTTACTGTTAACAATAAAAATAAAGCAGGCTATGGCCAAATTCAAAACGAAGCCGAAAATGGCCTCAAGAATGATCGCGGCACCCTTGCCATGGCTCGCACCATGCAGCCACATTCTGCCTCTAGCCAGTTTTTTATTAACACGGTAAACAACAACAATTTAAACCATCGCCACAGCGGCCACCCACAGGGTTGGGGCTACGCTGTGTTTGGCAAAGTGGTGCAAGGCATGGATGTGGTGGATGCCATTAGCAACGTGCCCACAGGGCACGCAGCACTGGATGGCTACCCTAGCCCAGATGTGCCTAAACAACAGGTGGTGATCAAAAAAATGTATCGGGTGGTTGCAGATAACAACCCAGCCAACGATAGTGAAAGCAGCCACGATTAAACCTGTGGGCACCTATCCTTAGGTGCCCTCCACTCACTAACCGCACAGTGACAGCATGCCATACACCCTGTTTATATCTGATTTACACCTTGAAGAAACCCGCCCCGAGCACCTAGCTGCCCTTGAGGCGTTGCTTGCAAAGCACGCAGCGCAAGGCTGCGAGGCGCTGTATGTATTAGGTGATTTATTTGAAAGTTGGATTGGTGATGACGATGACACTCCTTTCCACCAAGCGGCCATTGCTGCCTTTAAGCAATTTAGCAGTGGCGGCAATGCATTGTACTTTATGCATGGCAACCGCGATTTTTTATTAGGCAACGCTTTTGCTGAGGCTTGCGGCGGCAAAATGTTGGCCGAAGGCACAGTGGTTAATTTATATGGTACCCCAGCGCTGTTAATGCATGGCGATAGCTTATGCACCCAAGATGAGAAATACATGCAGTTTCGCGCCATGGTGCGCAAACCCTCTTGGCAAGCCGAAATGCTAGCAAAACCACTCGCCGAACGGCGTATGATTGCGCAAATGATGCGCATGCAAAGCCAGCAGAGCAACAGCAATAAAGCCGAAAACATTATGGATGTGACGCCAGAAGAAGTGGTGCGCGAAATGGAGCAACACCATGTGTTGCACCTCATTCATGGCCACACCCACCGCCCCAACGTGCATGATGTGCCGCTTGCGCAAGGCAGCGGTAAGCGTTGGGTGCTTGGCGATTGGGGTGATTACGGATGGTACCTTATGGCAAAACCGGGCGAACCGTTCGCCCTTGAGCGTTTTGCCATTGGTAATCCTTAGGCCACTTTTTCCGCATCACTGGCGGGCAGCGCAGATGGCATTGCCCGCCAACTGTTTGGCATGCAACGGAACAGAAAACGTTGTTCAGGTGTTTTCTCAGCACCTTGTAGCCGCAGCTCTAGCATCCGCCCACGCAAGCTCGCCGTTAGCGCCATAGGGGTATCATTACACCATGCCTTGCCAGCCACTTGCTGAAACTTCTGCTCAAGTGCCACACGATATTCATCGCCTTCTTTCGTGCGCCACTGCCAAGTACCCGCCACTTTCTCTGGCACCACCCACTTAAACACACCAATACCACCAAAATCCACTTGCTGATCAGGCCGCCAAGTACCCAGATCAAAAGAGTGCGTTAAGATGCGGGTGCCAGGGTTTAGCTCATTCAGCAGCTTGGGTTTTAAAGCTAAATGCACACTCGGCAACAAATACAAAGCCACCACAGTGGCATTACGAATATCCGCCTGCTGTAAATCCGCTTCAATAAAACTTACCTTATCCTGTACCCCTGCCCAATGTGCAAGATCACGGCCCTCATCGATACGCACTGGGTTTAGCTCGATACCCACCGCACGGGCGCCAAATTCCACAGCTGCCTGCACCACAATGGCGCCATCTCCTGAGCCTAAATCGTACACCACATCATTATCGTTCACTTGCCCGAGGGTAAGCATGGCACGGCCAATTGCCTCATCAGTGGGCACAAAAGGCGCCAACATGTTTGGGTTATCTTGTTCGTCTTCGTACTCATCAAAAAACATGTATCACCTACACAGTTGGGGGCTTAAATGGCGCCATAGTGGCTGCTTTAACGCAAGAATGCCAACGGCTTAGGCTGGCACACCCGAATGAAAACGAAACTCTGCAGCCGGCCCTTGTATAATTTCCGCTTCGCGGGCCACAAAGAAAGCAATGCGTTCGCTAATGTCTTCTTGCGCATACTGCTTAGCTAGGTGCAGGTAATCTTCGAAGTGGCGCGATTCACTTTTCAGCAAATAACGGTAGTAACGGCCAAGCTCTACATCCACCAATGGTGCTAGGGCGGCAAACCGCTCGCAAGAACGGGCCTCAATCAATGCGCCCACAATTAAAATATCCACCAATCGCGCTGGCTCAAAGGTGCGCACATGCTTACGCAGCTCACTGGCGTAAGGCGATGGTGTTAAATGGCAATAAGCCACTTGCCTCTTGGCCATCATGGCCAGCACCTGCTCGAAATGTAACAGCTCTTCACGTGCTAGTTGGCTTAGCATGCGCAAGAGATCGCCGCGCTCCACATAACGAAACATTAAATTGAGCGCCGTGGAAGCAGCCTTTTTCTCACAGTGGGCGTGGTCTATGAGCAATAGCTCTGGGTGCTTCAGCGCCCAATCAAGCCACGTTTGCGGTGTTGCACAACCTAAAAATGCCCGCACCGGCCCCAAATCAACCTTATTCATTAACACCCTCTTTTAGGCAGTAAAAAAACACAGCGAAAGTATAACCTAGGTGGGCGAACTTGCACCCTCAACCAGAGCAGGCATAATTCCCCCATCATTCACATAGGGCAATTAGGCATGGCCGAACAACCGTTTTCCTTAAAAGAAAGAATCAAAAGCCATATCGCCGTCAGCACCATGCAGTTTTTTGCCAGCTTCTCGCTGCGAAACAACCAACGCATTGGCACCGCCTTGGGGCGCCTATTGTATCGCTTGCCCAACAACACTAAGCACGTTGCTAAGACTAATATTGCCCTATGCTTTCCCCATTTATCCGCACATGAACAAGCCGAGTTAGTGCAAAGCACCCTCATTGAAAACGCCAAAGGTGCTGCCGAAATGGCATGGCTGTGGCACAAGCCCAGTGAGGCACTGGCCCGTGTTAAAGACGTAGTGGGCGTGGAGGCTTTACAGGAAACCATTGCCGCTAATAAGCCTGCCATTATCTTGGCGCCACACCTTGGAGCCTTCGAAGTACTAAACTTTTGGGTAAGCACACAGTTTGAACTGCATGTAATGTATAAACCCTCGAAAATCAAAGCAGTAGATGATTTAATTCTTGCAGGGCGTGAACATTTTGGTGCCAAACTTTACCCCACCACCCCGCGTGGCGTGGCAGGGTTAATTCGCCGTTTGCGCCAAGGCGGTGTGATCACTGCTATCTTGCCCGACCAAGTACCAGAGGGTAACCGCGGCGCCGTGTTCGCCCCATTTTATAATATCCCTACACACACTGGCACCATGGGCCCTCGCATGGCGCAACAATCCAAAGCACGGGTGTTTATGGGTTGGGCAGAACGCCTGCCGAATGCTGAAGGCTACCGCTTACACTTTAGCGACCCACAGCCCGATATTTATGCACAAGATTTGACCGTAGCCACAACCGCCATGAACCGCACTATCGAAGGCATGATCAACCAGGCACCGGCCCAATACATGTGGTCTTACAAGCGTTTTCGCCGCGAGCACGGCAGCCACAAAAACCCCTATTAAAACAGCCGCTAACTGCCGCACACCTTACTTTAGCACCATTCACACAGGGGCACTTTCGCCCCGTAGGCCAATCAGGTATACTCTGCCCACCCAAAAACGATGAATACACCCCTATTTTTTGCTTCCTATGAAGGAACAAGAACAAACAAACGAGGGATACTCAGTGTTAGAAGCCTATCGCAAACATGCAGAAGAAAGAGCCGCCGAAGGTGTTCCAGCGAAACCGCTAAACGAACAACAAGTGGCTGAATTGGTTGAACTCCTCAAGAACCCACCCAAGGGTGAAGAGGATTTCTTAGTTGAACTATTTACCATACGCATTCCACCTGGTGTAGACCAAGCGGCCTATGTAAAAGCAGCGTTTCTTGCCGACCTCGCAAAAGGTGAAGCCACTTCTCCTTTAATTGATGCGAAAGAAGCGGTACGCCTACTAGGCACCATGCAAGGTGGTTACAACGTTGAGCCATTAATCGCTCAGCTAGATAACGAAGAGCACGCACAAGTTGCGGCCGACGCCCTCAAGCACACTTTATTAGTGTTTGATGCTTTCCACGATGTGGAAGAAAAAGCCAAGGCAGGCAACAACTACGCCAAGGAAATTTTGCAATCTTGGGCCGATGCTGAGTGGTTTACTGAGCGCGAAGAAGTGCCAGAAAAACTCACCATCACCGTGTTCAAGGTAACCGGCGAAACCAACACTGACGACCTCTCCCCTGCTCAAGATGCATGGAGCCGCCCAGACATCCCCTTGCACGCTAACGCTATGCTGAAAAACAGCCGCGAAGGCATTGTGCCGGATAAAGAAGGCGAGCTTGGCCCCATTTCTCAGCTAGAAGAACTTAAAGCTAAAGGCCACACCGTGGCTTACGTGGGCGACGTAGTCGGTACCGGTTCTAGCCGTAAGTCTGCTACCAACTCTGTATTGTGGTTAACCGGTGAAGATATTCCTTACGTGCCTAACAAGCGCGCTGGTGGTGTATGTATTGGTGGTAAAATTGCCCCCATTTTCTACAACACCATGGAAGACTCCGGTGCCCTACCCTTTGAAGCCGATGTATCAAACTTAAACATGGGCGATGTGGTAGACATCTACCCCTACGAAGGTAAAATCACCAAGCACGGTACGGATGAAGTTCTCTCTACTTTCGAACTAAAATCACAAGTACTGCTTGATGAAGTACAAGCTGGCGGCCGTATTAACTTAATTATTGGTCGTGGTTTAACCGCTAAAGCGCGCGAATCCCTAGGCCTTGAAACAAGCACCCTTTTCCGTGTGCCTGAGCAACCTGCTGACACTGGCAAGGGCTTCACCCTAGCGCAGAAGATGGTAGGTAAAGCCTGTGGTTTAGAAGGTGTTCGCCCTGGCATGTACTGCGAGCCCACCATGACCACTGTGGGTTCTCAAGACACCACTGGCCCCATGACCCGCGACGAGCTAAAAGATTTAGCCTGCTTAGGTTTCTCTGCTGACCTCGTAATGCAATCTTTCTGTCACACCGCTGCTTACCCCAAGCCGGTTGACGTTGAAACTCACCACACCCTGCCTGATTTCATCATGAACCGTGGTGGTGTGAGCTTGCGCCCAGGTGACGGTATTATTCACAGCTGGTTAAACCGCATGTTATTGCCTGATACCGTTGGTACAGGTGGTGACTCCCACACCCGTTTCCCCATGGGTATCTCTTTCCCTGCGGGTTCTGGTTTAGTGGCTTTCGCAGCCGCCACAGGTGTTATGCCTTTGGATATGCCTGAATCGGTATTAGTGCGCTTCACCGGTGAAATGCAGCCTGGCATTACCCTACGTGACTTAGTACACGCGATTCCTTACCAAGCCATTCAAGACGGTCTTTTGACTGTTGAGAAAGCCGGTAAGATCAACGCCTTTAACGGTCGCGTACTCGAAATTGAAGGCCTTGAGCACTTAACTGTTGAGCAAGCATTCGAACTTTCTGATGCGTCTGCTGAGCGCTCCGCTGCGGGCTGTACCATTACCCTAAGCGAAGAAAGCGTAACCGAATATCTACAATCCAACATGGCATTGCTACGCTGGATGATTGCCAATGGCTACGGCGATGCGCGTACTATCGAGCGCCGTATTGGCAAGATGCAAGAATGGTTAGATAACCCAAGCCTGATGCGCGCAGATGCTGACGCTGAATACGCTGAAGTTATCGAAATCAACATGAGTGAGATAAAAGAGCCCATCGTGTGCTGCCCGAACGACCCAGACGATGCCAAGCTATTGTCTGAAGTGGCTGGCGACACAATCGACGAAGTGTTCATTGGTTCGTGCATGACCAACATCGGCCACTTCCGTGCTGCGGGTAAGCTGCTAGAGCAAGTGGAAGGTGGTTCGCTAACCACCCGCTTGTGGATTGCCCCCCCCACCAAGATGGACCAGCAGCAGCTATCTGACGAAGGCTACTACAACATCTATGGCCGTGCTGGTGCACGTACCGAGATGCCTGGCTGTTCACTGTGCATGGGTAACCAAGCACGGGTAGCACCAAAGAGCACTGTGGTTTCCACTTCTACCCGTAACTTCCCTAACCGCTTAGGCCAAGGCGCTAATGTGTACCTTGCCTCTGCTGAGTTAGCGGCGGTAGCTGCGGTGGAAGGTAAGTTGCCTACAGTAGCGGAATACATGAAGTACGCTGAGACGATCAACTCTATGTCTGGCGAAATCTACCGCTACTTAAACTTCCACGAAATGGAAGAATACACAGAAGCAACAGACGGTAAAATCTCAGTGGCCCAAAACCACTAAGGTGTAACCGTTATAAAAAAGGCTCAATCGAAAGATTGGGCCTTTTTTTTTGCTACATAGCTTAGGCACAATGCACAGCAGCCGCTAACAACCAAGGAGCCACCCATGCCAGCCCAACCTTTACGCCAGCCCACCTTTTATATCCCCCACGGTGCTGGGCCCTGTTTTTTTATGCAATGGGACCCACCCCATGAATGGGACAACATGGCCTCTTTTTTGCGCAGCATAGCCAGCACCTTGCCCGAAACGCCACAAGCCATAGTGATGGTGTCGGCCCATTGGCGCACCTCCAAAGTTAGCGTTACGGGCGCCGCCAACCCCAAACTGTATTACGATTACAATAATTTCCCTGCACACACCTATCAGCTGCAATACCCTGCGCCAGGCCACCCCCAGTTAGCACAACAAGTGGCGCGCTTATTAACCCAACAAGGCATCACTACAGAAATTGATTCACAGCGGGGGTTTGACCACGGCATGTTTATTCCACTAAAACTGATGTTCCCTAAAGCCAACATTCCCGTTGTCCAGCTAGCTTTACACAACAGCCTAGATGCAGAAATGCATACCACCATAGGCAAAGCTATGGCCAGCTTACGCGATGAGGGCGTGCTAATTATTGGCAGTGGCATGAGTTTTCATAACATGCAAGGCTACGGCAACAGCCGCTTTGGGCCCATTTCTGAAGAGTTTGATGCTTGGCTTACCAGTGCGGTGGAAAGCCCTGCGGAAGAACGTACAGCTTTGCTTAACCGCTGGTTTACTGCACCACAAGCACGGCAATGCCACCCTGCAGGCAAAGAGGAACATCTCATCCCTCTGCATGTAGCTGCAGGCGCAGCCTATGCCGACGTTGGCCAAAGAATATTCAGCGATTGTGTGCTAGCAACCACCATCTCGGCTTACCGCTTTGGATAAGCCCCCATGGTTAGCCTCACAGCGCTGAAATAGCGGCGGCTAGCGCTATGTCTTTTGCTGTAATGCCGCCAGCCTCATGAGTGGTTAAATAAACCCAAACCTTGTTATACACGTTGCTCCACTCGGGATGATGGTCGGCTTTTTCCGCTAATAGCGCGACTTGGCTCATAAAGGCAAACGCTTGCACGAAATTGGTAAAGGTGAATTGCTGGTATAGCTTGCCATCCTTCATGCTCCAGGCCGTTTCGTTATGTTCGTTTAGCTCAGTTAACGCTTGGTTAATTTCATCTTCCTGCATATCTTTCACCCTATGTGGTTCTTTATGGTTGGCCTCGTAATAGCGCGCCACTCACGCACCCTAGGCAACCACCCTAACACGCACCCACCAGCCAAGCAGCGCTTTTTAAGCAGGCATGGCAAAACCTTAATAGCTCAATTAACAACCACTCATTAAGGCATTAGACAAACGTGCAATAAGCGTTTTGCTTAGGCCCTATTTTTCACCCACACACAGCCCTAAAACCGTGAACAACCATGCCTAACACCCACACCCCTGCACCAGGCGAACTGCGCCGTGAACTAAAGCCTCGCCACCTCAGCATGATTGCCATCGGTGGCTCTATCGGCACCGGCTTATTTGTGGCATCGGGGGCCACCATTGCTGAGGCAGGCCCGGCGGGTGCCCTGTTCGCATATTCGCTGATTGGCCTCATGGTGTATTTCATGATGACCAGCCTCGGCGAAATGGCTACATGCCCGAATCTGGCTCTTTTGCGGCCTATGGCAGCCGCTACGTAAGCCCTGGCTTTGGCTTTGCCCTTGGTTGGAACTTTTGGTACAGCTGGGCCACCACCATTGCCGTGGATTTAGTGGCTGCACAATTAGTGATGAGTTATTGGTTTCCAGAAGTATCGGGTTGGGTGTGGAGCGCCAGCTTTCTTGCCATTATGTTTGCCATTAACTATTTGTCGGTAAAAAGTTATGGCGAGGCAGAATACTGGTTTGCATTTATAAAGGTGGCCACAGTGGTGCTTTTTATTGTAACCGGCACCCTTATGATTTTTGGCATCTTAACGGGTAACAATAACGGCGTGGTGGGCAGCAGCAGCGGTTTTAGCAACTGGATGATAGGTGATGCCCCTTTTGTGGGTGGCTTGCCTGCTTTGGTTGGCGTGGCCATGTACGTGGGCTTTTCTTTTCAAGGCACCGAATTAGTAGGCGTGGCTGCAGGTGAATCAGAGGATCCAGAAAAGAACATACCCAGTGCTATCAAGAAAGTATTTTGGCGTATTTTGCTCTTTTATGTGCTCTCTATCTTGGTGATCAGCTTGCTCATTCCTTATAACGCCCCACAGTTGCTAAGCGCGGATGTGGATAACATTAGTGTTAGCCCCTTCACTCTAGTATTTGAGCGTACAGGCATCGCCTTTGCCGCGGGATTAATGAATGCCGTTATTCTAACCGCTGTGTTATCTGCCGGCAGCTCCGGTATGTATGCCAGCACACGCATGCTCTATGCCCTCGCTATTGAAAATAAAGCGCCCCGTTATTTTGCTTATCTATCTAAAAATGGCGTGCCACGGAATGCTTTATATGCCACCACAGGCATTGCAGCCCTTTGCTTTTTAAGTTTTCGTTTTGGTGAAAACACCGTTTATATCTGGCTGTTAAACGCCGCAGGCATGACAGGGTTTCTCACCTGGCTTGGCATTGCGTTAAGCCATTATCGCTTTCGCAAAGGTTACCTAGCCCAAGGCCGCAACATTAATGAATTGCCCTATCAATCTGGCTTTTTCCCTTACGGGCCTTTGTTTGCCATGGGGCTAATTATGTTCATTTGCTTGGGCCAATATTACGGCCAAGCCATGCAAGGCAATTTTAACTGGCCCGATTTCATAGCCACATATATTGGCTTAGTGGTATATGCCATGGTGTGGCTAGGCTACCGCCTTGCCACCAAAACCCGGCTAGTGAAATATGATGAAATGAAGTTTCCACAAGCACAATAAACGGCTGCCCTAACCATGAAATAATGCTGCACCAAGCACCCACCAGCTATGGGCACAACAAGCTTCAAGCCAGTAGCAACTTATGCGGCGTTGATGCCGCTAGCACCTGGCCGCCACATTCACTGCAACCTTGCCAACGGTAAGCGCTCAAGCGCTAGCGGGGTTTGTTAACACTTTGTTTTGCATAAGCTTATGCCCAAAACCTTATACTTAATAAGCATAAAAGTATCGTTATTTATTATTTTTCAGTTATTACCACCTGCCCTATAGTGCCTCTATTCATTCCCTGCCATGTATTTAGAGGAGGCCCCGATGAGCCGCTTAACTATTCAAACCGTCGAAACCGCGCAAGAAGGCGCAACAGAACGTTTAGCTGCCGCACAAAAAGCCAATGGTTTTTTACCTAACTTGCTAGGTGTGCTGGCAAACGCCCCCACCGCGCTAGAAACTTACCAAACCGTTACACAAATCAACAACCGCAATAGTTTATCGAGTGCCGAACGCGAGGTGATCCAAATTACCGCCGCCGTTACGAACGACTGTGGTTTTTGCGTGGCTGGCCACACCAAGCTTGCCAAAGTTGCCTTTAAGCTTAGCGATGAGCTAGTGCAAGCCTTACGCACAGTAGACACCCTTCCCGATGAAAAACTAAACGCCCTAGCGGTATTCACCTTGCAGGTAATTAACCAAAAAGGGCAAGTATCAGACGACGACCTCAAGGCTTTTTATGCAGCAGGTTACGGCGAACAGCAAGCGCTAGAAACAGTGTTGGGTGTGAGCCTTGCCACCTTATGTAACTACGCTAACAACCTAGCGAAAACACCTATTAACCCCGAACTACAGCCATTCGCCCTATAACCCAAGGACACCCCATGACAACAGCCACCTTAGCCGCCATCGAGCAACTGGCTGCAGAGCAGTTGCAGCCTTTGGCAGGCCAAATTGACCAAGACGGTTTCTACCCGCAGCAATTTATGCGCGCCCTTGGGGCTGCCAATGGCTTTAGCCTGGTGGCAAACACACAGCAGCGCCAAGTGCACTTGCCCCACACTGTGCAAAGCATTGCTGCTGTGGGCCGTTATTGTGGTTCCACCGCTTTCTTAGCCTGGTGCCAAAGTGCTTCCGCTTGGTATTTGCAAAACGCTTTCGTAAGCGCCACCAAAGAACGCTATTTCAATGCCGTGGCCACAGGCGAGGTGTTAACCGGTACGGGCATGTCCAACACTGTTAAGCACCTTGCTGGCATTGAGCGCATTCACTTAAGCGCCACCCAGCAAGGCGATGGTTACCTTGTGGAAGGCACCTTGCCTTGGGTATCTAACTTAGCAGAAGGCAACTATGTGATTGTTGCTGCGGCGGTGGATACAGGCGGTTATGTAATGCTCATTGCACACTGCAATGAGCATAATTTAACCCTGCGCCCTTGCCCAGAATTTTCGGGCATGCAGGGCACAGCCACCTACAGTGTGCATTTTCGTGGCGTGCACGTGGGTGCCAACCAAGTGTTGGCCCACCCACACCAGTTCGATGCCTTTATGGAGGCCATTAAACCAGGCTTTGTGCTTACCCAATGCGGCTTCGGCTTAGGCGTTATCGATGCAGCCCTAGCACGCATTGCAGCAAGTAACCGCACGCACAGCCACGTTAACCAATTTTTAGATGACCAAGAAGAAGACATTCGCGCCGAGCGCGACCACGCGCAAACACGCATCCTTGCCCTAGCAGAGCAAGCACAACAGGGGGCGGTAAACCCCTTAGCCGTGCTCACTTTGCGCAAGGATGCCTCAGAACTTGCCTTAAGAGCCGCCAATGCTGCCGTGTTGCACGCCGGCGCCCGTGGCTATTTAATTCGCGATGCCGCCCACCGCATTTTGCGTGAGGCTGTGTTCGTAGCCATTGTTACGCCGGCCATTAAGCACCTACGCAAAGAAATTCACGAACTAGAACAAGCCATCGCTTAAGAGGACGCCATGAGCTACAACCCCATTTTAGCCGCCGAGCACATTAGCCTTAGTTACCCACAGCGTGGGCGCACCGTGCCTGTGCTTAACGATGTATCGCTTGCACTACAGGCTAATGAAATTGTTGCCATTCTGGGCTTTAGTGGCTCGGGCAAATCCTCCTTATTGCGCGTACTGGCGGGCCTAAACCCTGCACAGCATGGGCAAGTATTAGTGCATGGCCAACCTAGCCATGGGCCGCATGCACACATTGGCTTTATGTTTCAGGATCCATGCTTACTACCTTGGCTAAACGTGGAAGAAAACGTGGCTTTGGGCTTGCGGTTAAAAAACCAACAACATATTAGTAAGCAAGAACGCAAGCAACGGGTGGCTGCCATGCTTGAAGAGGTGGGCTTAAGCCACGCAGCCTATAACTACCCCAGCAGTTTATCGGGCGGCATGGCCCAACGGGCTAGCCTTGCGCGCAGCCTAGTACGGCAACCCCATGTGCTGCTGCTCGACGAGCCCTTTAGCGCCCTCGATGCCGTTACCCGTGCACAAATGCAACAATTGCTAGTACACACTACCCAGCGCCATAACACCGCCGCCGTGTTGGTTACCCATGACATCGACGAAGCGTTAAACGTAGCTCAACAAGTCATCTTGCTTGGCGGTGCACCGTCGCAGGTGGCTGGCCGTTGGCAACTGGCCGCACACACTACCGGTGAGCCTTGCGCTGAGCGCCAACGCATTGAAAAAGAAATTGTGGCCCTCCTGCGCCAAGAAAGAAACAGCCCTTGCAGCAACAAGGTGGCCAACTTATTAGCCGTGCCGGCTTAACCCTTTGTTAACCAAGAGAACACCATGACAGATACCGTGGACACCACGCGCCGCCAACTGCTGCAGCTTTCGGCCCTATTCACAGCTTTTACTGCTGCCCCCTTGCTTGGCCAATTAAACAAGGCCCACGCCGCCGAGCCACAAGCGCCTGTGCGCGTGGGCTACTTACCCATCACCGACGCCACCCCCTTGCTGGTAGCCCACCAACAGGGCTTGTGGGAAAAACAAGGCTTAAAAGTAGAAACCCCGCGGCTGTTCCGCAGTTGGGCACAACTGGTTGAAGCCTTTTTAAGCGGCCAAGTTAACCTCGTACACATGCTTTCCCCCATGGCGGTGTATGCTCGCTATGGCAGCCAATCACCAGCAAAAATAGTGGCCTGGAACCACATCGATGGCTCCTCTATTGCTGTGGCCGCCAATAAAGAGGTGGCCACGCTAAAAGACCTTGGCGGCACCACCATAGCCATCCCTTTTTGGTATTCCGTGCACAACATTATTTTGCAATATTTGTTTCGCCGCGAAGGCCTTCAGCCCATTGGTGAAGGCACACCCACTAGCCAGCAAGTAAAGCTTATTGTGTTACCGCCTTCGGATATGTTGCCGGCACTAGCCAGCGGCCGCGTGGGCGCCTATATAGTGGCCGAGCCTTTTGTGGCCTTAAGCGAAGTGAATAAAGTGGGCAGAGTGCTACGCTTTACCGGTGATGTGTGGAAAGAACACGCCTGCTGTGTAGCCCTAATGCACCAACAAGATCTAGAAGGCCGCCCTGAGTGGGCACAACAAGTAGTAAATGGATTAGTGGAAGCCCAAGCCTGGGTACGGACCCACCGTAGCGAAACCGCCACCCTGCTTTCCCGCCGTGCACCAGGCCGCTATACCCCACACAGCGAAGATGTGCTGAAAAAAGTGTTGGCACCAGATGCCGAAGACAGAGCCTTCTATGAACAAACGGGCGCCATCAAGCATCAAGAGTGGCCATCCCAGCGGATTGATTTCCAACCTTTCCCTTTCCCAAGTTATACCGAGCGCATGGTAGAGCTACTCAAAGATACCTACGTGGAAGGCAACAGTAAGTTTTTAGCAAACCTTGCCCCCGCTGCAGTGGCAAAAGATTTAGTAGACGATCGCTTCGTCAAACAAGCCATTGCCAACCTCGGCGGCATGGCCACCTTTGGCCAAGCTGAATCCTTCGAACGCGAGGAGATTATTGATGCATAGCAGCGTTAGCAACGGCAGCATTAACCTGCCGCACAACAGCCTTAAGCTGGGCTTAAACCTAGCAGGCTTAGGCGTTTTATTGCTGTTGTGGGCCCTTGGCGTGCGCTGGCTAGAAAAAGACCTCAGCCTAGCCGCCATGTTGGCGCCTAGTGAGGCCTTTGCAAGCCTTTACGAACTGCTGCGCGATAACGAAATTAGCACCGATTTAATAGCTAGCTTGCGCCGCGTGTTATGTAGCCTGCTAATGGCACTGGCTATCGGTATCCCTATTGGCATTGGCATTGGCGTTTCCCATGTGGCCAATCAAATGACCAGCAGCGCCTTCCAGTTTTTGCGTATGATTTCACCCCTTTCGTGGATGCCCATTGCCGTGATGGTGTTTGGTATTGGTGATGCGCCGATTTATTTCTTGCTTACCATTACCGCTATTTGGCCCATTATTTTGAACACTTCAGCCGGCGTAAAACAGCTAAACCCCCAGTGGTTGCTATTAATGCGCAGCATGAGCGCCACCCGCTGGGAAACCCTACGCCGCGTGATCGTGCCAGGCATTTTAGGCCATTTGCTCACCGGTTTGCGCGTGGCCATTGGCATGTGTTGGATACTGCTCATTCCCTGCGAGATGCTCGGCGTAAGCTCGGGGTTAGGCTATCTTATTTTGGATACCCGCGACCGCCTAGCCTATCAAGAGCTAATGGCCATTATTGTATTAATTGGTGCCCTTGGCTTTTTCTTAGATGCCGCCGTGCAGCGCCTGCACCAGTGGTGGGTGCCACAAGAAAGCTAAGCCCTACAACAGCACCGTGAAAACAGCACACTTTCGGGCTACACTTTGCCCCGGCTGTATTCATGACACTGTTTAAAAGGACACCTATGAAAATTCTACGCATATTCTTTGCCGCCATCACTGCCTGCGCCATTTCCACGGCTAGTGCGGCGCCTGAATATTTAAATTCGGGCAAGGTGCTACAGGGGCAATTTCCCTTTTCAGAAGCAGTTAAAGTAGGCGGCACCCTTTATTTGTCAGGCCAAATAGGGCTAGTGCCTGCCACGCAAAAGTTGGCCGCAGGCGGCATTGAGGCCGAAACAAAACAAACCATGGAAAACATTATTACTGTGCTTAAGGCCAACGATTACAGCATGAATGATGTGGTGAAATGCACCGTGTTTTTAGCCGATATGGAGGAATGGCCTGCCTTCAACGAGGTATATAAAAGCTACCTAAACAAAGGCAAACACCCCGCCCGCAGTGCCCTTGGCGCCAATGGCTTAGCCCTAGGCGCACGGGTTGAAGTGGAATGCATGGCCGCTAAATAAGGCGCAAAACAAAAGGCCTGAAACCGAGACATATCGCTTTCAGGCCATCCACTCAATCCATTAAGCCGCTTCGTTAGGGCTAACTAGGCAATGGTTAAGCCACCATCCACGGGCAAGGTTTGCCCCGTCACATAACCCGCAGCGTCAGATGCCAACCACACAGCGGTAGCCGCTAACTCCTCAGGGTTGCCCACGCGCTTTAGCACAATGCGATTTTGCATACTTTCTAAATAGCCCGGCGCATATTGCTCTGTCATTTCACTAACAAAAAAGCCAGGTGCCAAGGCGTTCACACGAATGCCCTTGCGGCTGCCCCATTGCTGGGCTAAATCGCGGGTTAAACCAATTACTCCCGCTTTGCTCGCAGCGTAAGCTGCTTGGGGCAAGCCTGCCGTGGTAATGCCAAGGATACTGGCAATATTAATAACCACACCGCCTTCTTTCATCACGCGGCCACAGGCCTGTGCCATCCAATAAGAACCATTCAGGTTAATATCAATTACTTGGCGAAACTGCTCTGGCGTTTCACGAGTGGCCGGCACTGCAGTACCAATGCCGGCGTTGTTAATTAACACATCAACACGGCCGAAATGTTCCATGGCGGCATCAACAGCAGCCTGGCATTGCTCGGGATCTGCCACATCAGTGGCCACGCACAAGCTCTTGGCGCCCCTTGCTTCCACTTCTTTTGCCGTGTCAGCCAAACGATCCACACGGCGCGCTGCTAACACTAAATTCGCCCCCGCCTCAGCAAAGGCCTTCGCAAACGCCACACCCAAGCCCGAAGAGGCGCCGGTAACAATTACCACACGGCCGTCTAGCTTAAATTTGTCCAGAATACTCATTGCATTACCTCATTATGTTCGTGAGTTATTATTTTTATCAGCGCACCGGAAAGGCAGGCTAAACGGCTTAGCTTATAGAGGCACAGCGCTAAAACAATGGGGCAACAATGTTAGTAACATTTGCGCCATGTGTGCTTGCCAACAGCCCTAGCGTTAAACGCTTAAATTAATGGCAAACCCGCACTAATGCGTGTGCTACACTTTGCCCTCTTTAATGCATCCCCAAACCCTAAGGAAACAGCATGTTAAAGAAAATATTGGTTGCATGGCTACTAGGGGTGGCTAGCCTAGCATCAGCTATACCTCTTCCTTTACCAGAAGCGTGGCACACACTTCTTGCTGAAGACGATCAATTAGCAGCAGGCGCTGCTGCCGAGGAGCGCGCTACAGCGATGGTTGCAGCGCACCGTTCAATGTTATTGCCACAAATAGACGTAGTGGCTTCGTATACACGCTTAGAGAAAAAAGTGGAATTAGATGCCCTCGCCCTAGAGCCACTCCACGACATTGCCAACACTGCACCAGGGCAAGCACTTATTGATTTAATGGGCGGTGAAGGTTGGTTTGTGAGCCCTGTTTCAAAACAAGATGTGGTGCGTTCTTCATTAGTGGCCATGTGGCCGCTGTATACCGGTGGCAAAATTAAAGCCGCAGGAGAATTGGCTGCTCTTAGCAAGGTGGAAGCCAGCGCTCTATTAGCTGAAATGCGCCGCCTTCGCTTCACTACTTTGGTAGCGACTTATTATGGCGCTGTGTTAGCCGAGAATATTACGCAAACCTTAAACACCACAAGCCATACCCTGGCGCAACATGTGAACGCAGCAAAAAAACGCGAAGCCCAAGGCCAATTAGCCAAGGTAGAGCGTATGAGCATAGAGGTGGCCTATGAAGAAGCGCGTTTAAAAGCCGACCAAGCAGCCCAAAAACAAGCTACTGTCATCAATGCGCTTAGCAGCATGGTGCATGCAAACCAGCCCGTGTCGCCCTCATCGCCTTTGTTTATCCATCCCACCTTGCCGCCGCTAGACGGGCTGCTTACTAGCCTTGCTGAACACCCTAGCCTGCAAGTACTTAATGCCAAAAAAGGCAAAGCGAAAACCCTTGCCAAGGCAAGCCGGGGGTTATACCACCCCAACGTGTTTATGTACGGCAGTTACCACCTATACGACAACAACGGCTATGCTAAAGATATTAGCCCTGATTGGTTTGTAGGCTTGGGCATGCGAGTGCCCTTAGTGGATAGAGCTGGCCGCCGCCACAAAACAGCGGCAGCAGATAGCGCAGCCACCGAAGCAGCGCACTTGCAAAGCGCCACCGAACGCAAACTTACCGTGCTGTTAGAACGCCAATACAGCGAAGTACAGCAAGCCCTTAACGAATATCAAACACTTGAACATAGCATCGCTTTGGCTAACGAAGCTTTACACTTACAAGAGCGCGCTTTTGCCGAAGGCCTTGCGCGCAGTTTAGATGTAATTGATGCGCAAAACGCACTCACCGCAGCCCAAACACGCCAACAAATGGCAGCCGCACATTATGTTATTGCGCTATCACAGTTGTTTGCGCTGGCTGGCCAAGAAGCACTTTTTTTTGATTATCTACACCAAGGGGAACCCGTGCTATGAAACGCGCATCTGTTGTTATCGCACTGCTTGTGCTAACCGCCGTTGGCCTTAGTTTATGGCACACCTATCAGCCCCAGCCCACCACTTTGCAAGGGCAAGTGGAAGCACAGCAATATTTGTTGTCATCTAAAATCCCCGGCCGTTTGGGCGAGGTGCATGTGCGCCGTGGGGATACAGTGGCGAAAGGTGATGCTGTTTTCCGCATTGAAAGCCCCGAATTAGAAGCCAAACTCGCCCAGGTACAGGCTATAGACACCATGGCCTTGTCGCTTGTTTCAGCCATTGAAGGCGGTACGCGTGAGGAACGTGTAGCGGCCACAAAAAATAAGTAGCAAAAAGCCATCGCTGCAAAAGAACTAGCTGAAAAAAGCTGGCAGCGGGTAAACAACTTAGCCAAAGAAGGCTTGGTATCTGGGCAAACCCGTGATGAAGCATGGACCATGCTGCAAGTGGCAGCCCGCACAGAAGATACCGCTCGGGAAATCCATCAACTCGCCCTTGCCGGCGCACGCGATGAAACCCGTGATGCAAGCCAAGCAAGCCGTGATGCTACAGAGAGCTTAAAGGAAGAAATCCGTGGCTTGCTCGACGATACCAAGGTGCACGCCCATCA
>Ga0079226_10000723_pt1 | contig 24027 bp, 23 predicted proteins | sample Poulit2014_FD_76345 | JGI IMG/M metagenome (GOLD analysis project Ga0079226, IMG submission 76345) | Agricultural soil microbial communities from Georgia to study Nitrogen management - Poultry litter 2014 | ecosystem: Environmental > Terrestrial > Soil > Agricultural land | place: USA: Georgia...
AGGAGGCCTACGATGAGTAATACACGCTGGAAAAGATCAGAAGTACCAAAAGAACAAACATGGGACCTGAGTGATTTATTTACATCAACAGAAGAATGGGAAAGTGAATGGAATACAATTCAAACAGACATAAGTGAGGTTACCTATTATAAAGGAAAGTTAGGAGAAAATGCGGATACATTATTAAATTGTCTTATAGCAGCTGAAAAATTCGAACAAAGAGTTATCCGTGTTGCAACATTTGCTAATTTACGAGCTAATGCTGATGGAGCGGATCCTAAAAATCAGAGGGATTCTATAAAAGTATCCGGTGTCTTAGCTAGCATAGGTGCCAACTTGTCTTTTATTAAAACAGAATTATTAACACTTTCAACAGAAACAATTGATCAGTTTATTACAGAACAGCCCCAATTAAAAAACTATCAAAAAATACTTAAAGCGATTGTTGAGAAAAAGCCTTATACATTAAGCCCGGAATTAGAAGAAGCACTAGCTACACTAATTGAAGTTCATGAAGCTCCATATATGATTTATGAACGCAGTAAATCATCTGATATGGAGTTCGATCCGATCAGAGATAAAGATGGAAATGATCTGCCAATGTCTTTTTCACTTTATGAGGATCGTTATGAATTATCGTCAAACACGGATCTACGCAGAAAGGCTTATCAATCTTTTACAAATACTTTAAAAAAATATGAAAATACTTATGCTGCAACATATGCAACAGAAGTAACGAAACAAGTCACGATGTCTCGCCTACGCTCCTATGATTCTGTTACAGATATGCTTCTCTTGCCACAACAGGTTACACAGGACATGTATCATCAACAACTAGATATCATTCAAAAGGAATTAGCACCACATATGCGCAGGTATGCAAAACTAATAAAAAAACAACTTCATTTAGATGAAATGCGTTTCTGTGATTTACAAGCACCGCTTGATCCGGATTTTAACCCAACAACAACTTATCAAGAAGCAACGTCTATTATTTTAGATGCTCTCCAAGTAATGGGAACGGAGTATAGTAACATTATAAAAAAAGGAATGAATGAACGTTGGGTAGACCGAGCGGATAACGTTGGCAAATCTACTGGGGCATTTTGTTCTAGTCCATATGGTGTACACCCGTATATCTTAATAACATGGACAGATACCATGCGTGGCGCTTTTGTTTTGGCACATGAACTTGGACATGCGGGACATTTTTATCTCGCAGGTAAAAATCAATCACTATTTAATACACGCCCATCAACTTACTTTGTAGAAGCACCTTCTACACTTAATGAATTATTGCTCGCAGATCATTTACTAGAAAAAACAGACGACAAACGTATGAGACGATGGGTAATTAATCAGCTGCTTGGAACTTACTACCATAACTTTGTTACACACTTACTAGAAGGAGAATTTCAGCGCCGTGTTTACAAATTGGCCGAGGCAGGAACCCCGTTAACTGCTAGCGTTTTATCAGACCAAAAAAGAGAAACACTGGAAAACTTCTGGGGAAATACAGTAAAAATTGATAATGGAGCAAGTCTTACTTGGATGCGCCAGCCCCATTATTATATGGGATTGTATCCATATACTTATTCAGCCGGTTTAACTGTTTCGACCGCCATGGCCGAGAAGATCAAAAAAGAAGGACAGTCTGCTATTGACCAATGGTTAAATATACTAAAAGCTGGAAGTACAATGAAACCGCTTGAACTTATCCGCCAGGCTGATATAGATATGTCTAAACCAGATGTTATTAGGAATACTGTATCATACGTTGGTTCTTTAATAGATGAACTAGAAAAAAGCTTTGCATGAAACGTACAAATTTACTAGGGAGCGAGCACCATGGAGTTAAATTTGATTACAAGTATTCGGACAAATAATTTTTATGATAAGGAAGTCATGATTAAAATTAAGGCGATGTGGGAAGAAGCTTCACACGAGCTGACACAACACCATGATACTACATATGGTGTTTACTATGATTATGAGAGTGATTATAAAGGAGATTATTCACTAGGTGTTGCTATTGAAAGCGATAAAGCAAGCGAAGACCAGCCCGTTATAGAAATACCAAATACAGAAATTTACAGAATATACGATGCTGATACAAATGATGAACAAGGAATATTTAAAACCTGGAGTAAGATTTGGGATTTAGAAGAAGAAGGAATATTAAACCGAGCTTATACCTTTGATTTTGAAAAATATTATCCCAATGGAAAAACTGAAATTCACATCGCAATAAAATAAGGATATTTTCATGCAACTAGGAATAGCAACATGAGAGTACCATTCTCATGTTGCTATTCGAAATAAACTGTGCAGCGTGCGTGACAGATTATGCGCTTCTTTGTATATCCAAAATCTACTCTTAATCGAATGATGGATTTTTTGGTGAACGACTGCGTTTAGGCACTCATTCTTCTTGATGAAGGAACGTTTCTTGCTTCGCTGACTGGGTTCGAATACTCATGCACTTGATAAAAACTATTTCAACCATGATCGGTCTCTAACACTCTAGGTATCTCACTAATCGATCATAGAAAAATACTCTGCTATAGTTTCTCCATATTTTAATGCCAAATCCTTACCCTTAAAGAGGACTTATTAGTTCCTTTCAAGCCTTTTTCTGCAGAAAAGCAAGTACATTTTCCACTGCTTGTTCCCCTTGAGTAATGCAGTCCGGTATGCCTACACCTTCGTAGGAGCTACCTGCTAAAAATACACCAGGTAATTGCTCACTCATTTCTTGGCGAACCTTAGCAATACGTTCCGTATGTCCTACTGTATATTGTGGCATTACATTTTTCCAGCGGGTAACAACTGTAAACGCTGGTTCCCCTTTAATCTTCAACGTTTTCTTTAAATCTTTTAAGACAATATTGGTAATTTGCTCATCTGAAAAACCAACGATTTCTTGATCATTTGGTTTCCCAACATAACAGCGTAATAATACTTTACCTTCAGGCGTTGTATGTGGCCACTTTTTATGTGTCCAAGTGCAAGCGGTAATGCGGAAGTTACTGTTGCGTGAAACGACAAAGCCCGTGCCGTTCACATCTTTCTTAATGGCTGATTGATCAAAAGCAAGTGCTACGTTAGCAACAGACGACATCGGAATATCATGAAACTTTTTAAAAATATCATATTGACTAAACACTTTTGGCAGAGCTGAATGCGGTGTTGCCATAATGACTGTATCCGCTTTATACACTTCTCCATTACTCAAAAGAAGATGGTATCCCTGCTCTTTTTTCTCGACATGATCTAATACTTTGTTTAAGGAAATAATGTTTTCTTTATTCAGACGTCGTTTTAGTTCATCAACCACAGATTCAAATCCATTTTTAAAAGCAAGGAATTGTCCTGACTTCTTTCCGGTATTTCTTTTTCGTTCCGGCATCGTTGTTCGTAAACCTTTGATAAGACTGCGATGGGTTTGCTCTAATTCATGAAAGTTTGGAAATGTAGCCATTAGGCTCATCTTGTCAATATCCCCCGAATAAATTCCGGATAGTAATGGTTCCAAAAGATTTTCAACTAATTCATTTCCAAATCGACGTCGAAAGAAGGAACCAAGTGATTGATCATCTTTTTCTTTGCTTTTCGGTATAAAAAAGTCCAAAGTAGTCCTTAGTTTCCCTGGTAACGATAATAAGCTTGAAAATAAAAACGGTTTCATTTGTGTGGGGACACCCATATAAGAACCTTTCGGCATTTTATGTAATTTATTTCGCACTAAAATATAAGCCTGTCCTGTACCATTTCGAACTAATTGATCTGTCATACCTAGTTCTTCAGCTAGTTTCCCAGCAGATTTTTTTCTTTCTAAAAATGAGTCTGGTCCTCGCTCGATTGTAAAACCGTCTTTTTTAACAGTTTGAATTTTTCCGCCTAAGTGGTCACCTGCCTCTACTAATTTTACTGTATAGGGCAGATTTTTTTGTTTAATTTCCTTTTGTAAATAATAGGCAGCGGATAAGCCTGTTATTCCGCCACCTACAATCACAATATTTCTAGTATTATTCATTACAGATCACTCACCTTTTTTAAAACGACGCGTGCCAGTGTTTCAATAAATTGCGGATGGGAGTTTGGCATTTCTGGCCGGTAGTAACTTGCACCGATCTCATCACAAACAACTTTGCACTCATAATCATTATCGTACAGCACTTCTAAGTGATCAGCTACAAATCCTACAGGTGCATAAACAAAGGTACGGTATCCCTTTTGTTCAAATAAATCACGTGTTAAATCTTGAACATCTGGTCCGATCCATGGGTCAGGGGTATTTCCTTCACTTTGCCATCCAACTTCATAGTTCTTAATTCCTGTTTCTTCAGAAATAAGTTTCGCTGTTTCATTTAATTGTTCAACATAAGGATCCCCGCCTTGTAAAATCTTCTCCGGTAAACTATGTGCAGATACGATTAAAACTGCTTTTTTTCTCTCTTCAGCCGTCATCTGTTTATATGTTGAGTTAATTTGCTCCGCCCAGTAATGAATAAACCCTGGCTCATCATACCAGCTTTCAACTGACGTAATTGTTGTCTTTCCGTACTTTTTGGCTTCATCAGCTGCCCGCTGATTATAGGATTTCACACTGAATGTTGAATAATGTGGTGCCAGTACAAGGGATATAGCTTGTTCTATACCGTCCTTAGCCATCTGTTTGACAGCATCTTCAATAAATGGCTCAATATGTTTTAGACCAATATACATGTTAAATTGATACGCATCCTGCAGCTCATTCAATTTTGTTTCTAATGCTTGCGCTTGTTCCTTCGTGATCTGCGCTAAAGGGGAAATGCCACCAATTGCCTTGTACCTGTCAGTAAGATCCTGGAGTGCCTCTTCGGATGGTTTTCTTCCATGCCTAATATGCGTATAATAACGCTCAATATCCTCCTCCTTGTAAGGTGTACCATATGCCATTACAAGTAATCCAATTTTTTTTCTTCCCATTTTTCAACACTCCTACTGTATAAGTTTTCATTTATCGTTTGGAATAGCTGTGAATTAGCTCTGTTAATTTTTTAAGCGTTTCTGGCTTTATATCAGGTGTCACTCCATGTCCAAGATTAAAGACATGTCCACCATTCTTCATACCATCATCTAAAATGGCTTTTGTGCGTGTCTCAATTGTTTCCCAATCTGCTAAAAGAATAGCAGGATCAAGATTTCCTTGTAGCACCTTAGTTACTCCCATTTTTCGTGCTTCATTAATTGTCGTTCTCCAGTCTAATCCAATAACATCCACAGGTAAGTCATTCCATTCTAGTAGTAAATGCCTTGCACCAACACCGAATAAAATAAGTGGAACATTTTCCTTTTGAAGCTCAGTGAAAATTTTTGTCATAATCGGTTTAATGAATACTTGATAGTCTGAAACATTTAAAGAACCGACCCATGAATCAAAAATTTGTACTGCACTGACACCCGCTTCCACTTGTGATTTCACATAAGTAATAATCATGTCTGCCAATTTATCCATTAATGCAAACCACACATCAGGATCACGATACATGAATGCTTTGGTTTTGCTGTAATTTTTCGATGGTCCTCCTTCAATCATATAACTTGCTAATGTAAAAGGTGCCCCGCTAAAACCAATTAATGGAACCTCAAGCTGTTCCTCTGTTAAAAGACGTATCGTATCCAACACATAGGAAATATCTGCTTTTGGATTAAGCTTACCCAATTTCTCTATATCCTGAATGTTTTGTATTGGATTATCAATAACTGGTCCAATCCCTGATTTAATTTCGACATCTATCCCGATTGCAGGTAAAGGTGTCATGATGTCCTTGTACAGAATAGCAGCATCTAGATTATAATTTTCTACTGGCAGCCTAGTAACATAAGCACCTAGTTCTGGCTGATGCGTAATTTCAAATAAAGAGTATTTTTCCTTCAGCTTTAAATATTCTGGTTGGGATCTGCCCGCCTGACGCATATACCATGCAGGGGTATAATTTGTTGTTTCCCCCTTATATGCTCGAATAATTGTATCATTGATTTTTTTTGACATTCCATCCACCCTTTTTTACGTTCTTTATCGCTAAAATTAACTATATCGATTTCTATTCATTCTGTATAGTAAACGTTCATGTTTGTCATGAATTTGTCTAAATTACGCGTTTTTTCTCTGATAGCGCGGCATGATACTTTACACGGAAAATTCAACTGATTCAGACCGTTCTCCCTCTAGCTTTGTTAACGGGTCATAAGGGACGACATAATATCTATTTGATTGCAAAAAAGAGAGATCTTTTATTTCATATTCTGTCTTCCCTTCTACTTCTCCAACACGTTCATTTACTCCATCTTTTTCGCGATAAATACGATAGATAACCCGATCATCATTCGAACCAGACCATGTTAACTTTCCCTTAACTAACTTAAACCCGCCGAATGTATATTCTGCATGGAGATTGGATACTTTTGGCAAGTCGATCGGTTCTTGTAACGCCTCGACATTTTCAGGCTTTGAAAATGAAGCCTCAAGGGAGTAGTTATTGTCAATTTCTGATAAAATTTTCTTTGTCAGCTGTGTCGGATATTCACTGCCCCCCGTTAAATAGTGTTCTTTATCCGACTTATCATAGCCCATCCATAAAGCACTTACGTATTCAGGAGTATATCCAACAAACCAAATATCTTTATTTTCTCCTTCCACGAAAGGATGTTCTGTTGAACCAGTTTTCCCTGCGAGCGCTTTTGGATAACTACCAGCGCTTGCAGTACCGCTTTCCACCGTACTTGTGAGTATCTCTGTCATATTCCAGGATACTTGTGGGCTAAATACTTTCTTTTCAGACGGTTCCGCTTCTCCTATCAATTCATTATTTTTGTCATAAATTTCACTTATTGTGTAGGCATTGATATATTTCCCGTCATGTGCAAAAGTTCGATAACTACTTGCCATGCTCAAAGGTGATAGTCCCTCTGACAAACCGCCTAACCCAATTCCTAGCCCTTTATCTGGAATATCCAGTTGCATTTTTTTAAGATAACTTTTTGAATAATTAATACCTATTTGATCAAGCAGCCATACGGTAGAAGCATTTTTAGATTCTTTAAGTGATTCATAGATGGAAATTGCTCCCTCATATTGGTGATTAAAATTCGCTACTGTGTATCCATCATAATTAATTTTTTCATCTCGTATTAAAGAATAAGGATGATAATCTCCTGTCTCCAATGCAGGTCCATAAACAGCAATAGGTTTCATTGTCGACCCTGGCTGGCGTTTAACAGTTACGCGATTTAATTCTCCTAAATGGTAATCCCGACCACCAACCGCTGCGATAATTTCTCCACTTTTTTGATCTAACATGACAAAAGCACCTTCGACATCTGTTGTATTTCCTGGGAAATAATCGTCATTTTTAAATTCATTGTAAGCAATTTGTTGAATTGTATCATCCAAATTAACAACAATGCGATAGCCGCCTCGTTTTAATTCATCAATCGACAATTTATATTCCTCTGCAGCTTCTTTCATTACTAAATCCGTATAACTGTCAACCCAAGGTTTTGTTTCCTCTTCCTGTATGTCTAAGCCTAATGTCTTTCCTTGTTCATGCAGGCGCTCTTCTGTAGTTAGGATGTCGGTGTTTTCCATGGATTGCAGCACAATATTTCTCCTTTGTAATGCTTTCTCAGGGTATTTTATTGGTGAATATCCATTTGGTGCTTTTGCCAATCCTGCTAACAATGCTCCTTCATCAATGGATAAATCTTTGACAGACTTAGAAAAAAATTTTTGGGATGCTGCTTCGACACCATAAAGACCTTGTCCAAAATACATTTGATTTAAATACAATTCCAAAATGCGTTCTTTCGGAAGCTGTCGTTCTAAATAGACAGCTGCCATTACTTCCTTAGCCTTTCGTGTCCATGTTTTATCATTCGTTAGAAATAAATTTTTTGCAAGTTGCTGGGTTAGTGTACTTGCCCCTTCCACTTTTTGAAATGCAATAATATCCCGATAAATAGCGCGCATAACGGATTTGAAATCAACCCCGGCATGTTTATAAAAACGCCTGTCTTCTATGGAAATAAAAGCATTTTTCACATGTTCTGGTATATCATCAATAGAAACGGGTATGCGATTTTCATTATATAGTTTGCTTATCACTTTTCCATCAGCTGTTTCGATGGTTGTTGTTGTGTCTAAAACCAGATCTTCTTGGTTAACTACGAGTTTGCCTCCAAATAAAATCAGCCCGTAGCCTATTAACCCGAGAACTACGATAAAGCCCATAATAAATAGCGGCTTTTTCAATTTCTGAGACATAGAGAATAATCGTTCTTTACGACTTCGATAATTTTCGTTCATTTGTTCACCTCAGGCATGATTGTAATCCAATCATCGTTATATATTATACGACATATTTCTTCAATCTAAAAGAAATAAATACTAATTATTTTTTAATATTAATTATAAATAAGTAAAAATTTTGGCTAACTGGACATACAATAGGGTATGATGGATAGTGAAATCAATTGAAAGGGGGATCATACATTGAAAGCTTTTATGACAAATGGAACATTAAACTTTTTAAAAAGCCTTAATAAAAAACACCCTAATATACATTTTTATTTTATGAACAATGGTACAAGTACTGTCGTATACTATGAAGGTAATCATAAAAATGTTTTTTCATCTGGACGAACTTATAACGTACTAACTTCTAAGGGAGATATACAAGATAAAGGATTTATTGTTATGAATAATATACCTGTTGCCGAAGAAGAACACCCAGTCTTTGAAGATCGTTTTAAAAATCGTCAAAATGGAGTCGAAACAATGCCTGGATTTCAGGCGTTCCGCTTACTTTCGCCTGCTAAAGGGAACACGTATATTGTTTTAACACAATGGGCTTCAGAACAAGATTTCGAAAACTGGAAAAAATCGGACCAATTTGCCAAAGCGCATCAGGAGAAAACAACCAAACCACCTGCATATTTTCTCGAACGTCCATTTATTACGAGTTATCAGATGATTGATCCAGATCAATAAATAATCATAAGGGTGTCTCGGGAACATTAATTGCTACAAGGCCGTCCTCTTTTTACATTTGCTTATTCAAAAACCTGTGCACAACATACTTATGAATATAAATAATAACTATAAGCATGATGAAACCAAACATAAATCCTGTTAATACATCTGTCAAATAATGGACATTAATAATAAACCTGCTCATACCAATCATAAAAATGAGTATTGCTGAAGCCAGGTTTACACAAAGTTTCAATTTCTTGGAACTTATTTTTTCTGTAATAAAATAGGTAAACAAGCCATAGCAAACAAGAGAAATCATTGCGTGTCCGGAAGGGAAACTATAACCTTCAGCATTTGCTTCAGTGAAAATACGAGGCCGTTCCCTAGAAACCAGCATCTTAATGATGACATTCATATAATGACTAATCAAGGTACCCAAAGCAAACAGTAGCGGAGTTATCCATTCGTGAAACAGCCACCAAAAACAAATACTCATTAGTAACGTAAAGGGTACTAAAAAAGATGCAGAACCTAATTCAGTAATCCAGCGAGAAACCATAAATATATTCGTATCAGCCAGTGTGTCTACAAGTGCCCTTGTCCATTGATCGAGATATGGCATTTTTCCATTTATGATTTGAACAAACCAATTGGTCATTATAATAAAGGTAAATACACATAAAAAGAGAATACTATAAAGTCTTTTTTTTGACATGAACAATACCTCCTCCCTAAAATAATAACCTAAAAAAGTTTTAAAAGAAAAAAATAGGGAATTGTATTATATAACGATAAAACAAAAAGGTTGGGATAGACGATGAATCAAGAATTACAAGAACTAATCGATGGTTTAAATGTAGACTTAGCTCATGAATATGGGGCAGCGATCCAATACACTTATAGTGCAGCTGTTGTTTCTGGTTTATATCGACCTGCACTGAAGCCATTTTTTGAAAGCGAAATTTCAGAAGAACTGGGTCATGCTTTATATTTGTCAGAGAAAATCAGTGCTTTAGGTGGCACCCCGACAACAAAAGCTGCAGAAGTAGAGCAACCAACAGATGTAAAAGACCTTCTTGAGGCTACACTTAAAGCCGAAACAGACACAATCGAACGTTATAAGAAAAGAAAACAACAAGCAGATGCATTAGGATATACAGAACTTGGAGTAAAATTGGAAGATTTGATCGCAGATGAAACAAATCATAAACAAGAAGTAGAGCGTATACTGCAAGATCCAGCATTCGCTTAAAAACTCACTTCAATCAAACTAGAGGATAGTAATTTGATACTATCCTCTTTTAATTATTACATATTATCTAAAAAATGATATAATTCAAACAGAGGGAGGGATTTTTTTGATAAAAGATATACATAGAGCAATTGATGAATTGTATTCGGAAATGGTTGACATACGCAGGTATCTGCATCAATATCCAGAACTTTCCTTTCATGAAATAGAAACTGCTACATTCATTAGTGACTTTTACGAAAAATTAGGCATCCCCTACCAAGAAAAATTTGGAGGCAATGGTGTTATTGCCACATTAAAAGGTGGAAAACCTGGTAAAACAATTGCTTTAAGAGCTGACTTTGACGCTCTTCCCATTCAAGAAGAAAATGATGTTCCATATAAATCCAAAATAGATGGCGTTATGCATGCATGTGGCCATGATGGACATACGGCAGTCCTCCTGACACTTGCTAAAGCAATACAGCCATTTCAATCAGAATTACCTGGTACAATTAAATTCCTGCATCAATATGCAGAAGAGCAGGTGCCAGGAGGAGCAAAACCAATGATCGAAGCCGGGGCACTGAATGAAGTTGATGCTATATTTGGAACACATTTATGGGCGACAACTCCTTTAGGTGTACTGCAAACCTCAAAAAATGCTTTCATGGCTGGTGCTGATGATTTTGAAATTATTATCCAGGGACAAGGAGGACATGGTGCACAACCACATCATACAAAAGATGCAATTGTGATTGGTTCTCAGGTCGTGTCAGAGTTACAAAAAATTGTCAGCAGACGTATTGATCCCTTAGCCACAGCTGTCATCACAATCGGTGTGTTTGAGGCTGGGGATGCTTTTAATATTATCGCCGATAAAGCAAGATTAACCGGAACCGTCCGTTATCTTCGTAAAGATGTTCAAAAGCAAGTGAAAAAAGAAATGGAAACAATTATTAAAGGGGTATGTATAGGTAACGATGCAACCTATACCCTAAACTATAACGATGGTTATCCTCCACTTATTAATCATGAAAAAGAAGCAGACCTAGTGCTGCAATCCGCCAATAAGATACCTGAAATTCATAAAGCCGAAGAAATTATTCCGGAGATGGCTGGGGAAGATTTTGCTTATTATATGATGGAACGACCTGGTGCTTATTTTTTTACTGGAGCACAAATAGAAAATCATGAGTTCCCGCACCACCATCCTAAATTTGATATTGATGAACGCGCTTTGCCTATTGCAGCTAAAACATTAATCCAGGCGTATTTTGACTATCAGGAAGAACATAAATAAATCCTCCTTCACAAAATGACTAGTCATTTTGTGAAGGAGGATTTTATTTGTGCAAAAGTTTTTTCTTAACATATCCGTAAATAAATAGAAAATCAAAAACTGTTCCACCAACGATAGTGAGTATGGAACCCATATAGTTTCCTGCTACTATAAAGACAAGCGAAAATACAACAGTTTGAATAATCGCTAAATGGAGCAGCCATTTCATCAGCGCTTTTTGACGCAAGTCCCGTTTAACAGGATAAAGATCTAACCATACAACTGTACGATGATGGTTGTACAGAGTCACCATTTGGAAACTGCTCATGTATAAAAACAGTAAAGCGAATAATAATTTCATCCATATATTAGGTACATAATAAATAAATAATCCACCGATCACGATCAGCCTAACATACATTCCTAAGTAATCTCCACTGCGAATAAATGTTATCCGATATAGATAATCATAGGTAAGCTGTTGTTTAAATGGGAGTTTATCAACGAAAGAAACAAGCCAATAACGCTTTTTCACTCTGTTTTTTAATCGGGGGACGTCTGTAAACAGATTAGCAAAGCGATAAAACGTCTGCATACGCTGCTGATCTTTTTCCACTAATAAGTCCCATTTAATTCCCGCTTCCTTTCGTGATCGATTTAAATCATATAAGAACAAGGCTATAAATAATACAGTCGTTATTGCTGCTAAAAGCATGCTGCCTTCAATAAGAAAATAGAAAACACTAATATTTACTGCTAGCCGTACGATGTGATCCCACTGACGCGTACCCTTATCCCTTATCTTGAGCATCCACCAATTTGCAATTAAATTCCAGACCTTAAAGATAAGGACAATAGCAAGTGTAAGTAAATAAGTATACCCTTCCCTTTCAGGATACGCAGCAAAATACAATGGTCCAAAAGCGGCCACAGCAATAAAGATTAGGTATAATTGAATGACAAAGCTATAAATAAGTGCATCCCGGAAATAGGCCCCCATTTTATGTTCGGCTGCAATTAAAAATACTAAATCAGGTTCTTTTAATAAAGTTCGCACTGGACTATAACTTACTAACAGTCCTAACACTATTCCTATAATCCACGCAGTTGGAAAGTTTGCTGGCAGTTGCATGAGCCATTGCTGATAATAAAAAGCAAGCGCCGATATAAAAAATAACATTGCAACAGCGATATGCCCATTAAGTATATATCGAAGATACCTGCTTGTTTCTCTTAAATGGGCAGAAAATCGCTCTTTAAAAAAAGCATGTGAATCAAACATGGCTATCTTCCTTCGTTAATTGCACATATAAGTCATCTAAGTTTGCACCAGGCATATTAAAATTTTGGCGCAATTCGTCTAGTGTACCTAGTGCTCTTATTTTTCCTTCGTGCAAAATAACAAATCGGTCACAGTATTTTTCCGCAGTAGCCAAAATATGAGTTGACATAAGGACGCCCGAACCTTTTTCTTTCATTTCATCCATTAATTGCAGGTAAGATTGAATCCCTAGCGGATCCAAACCAACGAAAGGCTCATCTACAATATATATGGGTGGTTCGATTAAAAACGCGCACATAATCATTACCTTTTGACGCATCCCTTTGGAAAAATGAACAGGAAACCATTTTAGCTGCTTTTCCATACGGAATTCTTTTAACAAAGGCTCCAATCGTTGTTCAAAAACTGTTTCAGGCACATCATACGCCATCGCTGTTAAACGGAGATGTTCGTACAATGTTAATTCATCATAAAGAATTGGCATCTCAGGAATATATGCCATTTGATTACGATAGGATGTTGGGTTTTCTCGAAACGTTTTTCCATTTATAGAAACAGTTCCTTTTTTCGCTTCCATCAAACCAATAATATGTTTAATGGTTGTGCTTTTCCCTGCACCATTCAAACCAATTAAACCTACAATTTCCTTAGGGTAAACATCAAAAGAAATACCATGCAATACATTTTTATGGGTATATCCACCATAAAGTTCATTAATATGTAACAAAGGATCCACAAGTTTTCCTCCCGTTCATACTCGACAAGTTCAACACTTTTATTTATGTTATCATTTTTATGGAGTAATGCCAAAATAAACCGTTATCCTATTTTCGACAAATAATATGTATAAAATTATTATCCTTGGACCATAATAGGTATAGAAGAGAAGGAAGCAACACACTATAATTTCGTGTCTAAACACAAATGAGGTGTTTCCGATCGCAACTTTAGTGATTTAAAGCCCTTTAATTTCGTGTATAACACAAAATGAGGTGTCTCCGATGGAAACTCTAATGATATAAAACCCTTTTGCCAGGGTATAATCTCAGTAACAGACTGAGATACTGACAAAAAGGTTTTTGTAATCTAGTTAAAGCGATTTAACGAAGTATTACGAAGTCCCCAACGTTAGATGTTTTTTATCGACCCCTTCTCTTCTAGAGCAGGCTAGTCCCAAAAACGGACGGCCTGCTTGTTTTATTATAGGGGTCAGAACGCTTTACAGAAAGGTACACTTCTATATACAATAAAGGAAAACAATCGATAGGAGTGCTGAAGATAATGGATCATCAAGATTGTATTTTTTGTAAAATTATCAATGGCGAAATGCCTTCCGCTAAAGTATACGAAGATGAACATGTTTATGCTTTCCTTGACATTAGTCAAGTAACAAAAGGACATACGCTTGTTATACCGAAAAAACATACGAAAGATTTATATGATACACCTCCAGAAGTTGCAGGAGAGTTATTTGCTCGCATCCCTCGGATTGCTAATGCTATTAAAGAAACATATCAGCCAGTAGGTATTAATTTACTAAATAATAACGAAAAAGGTGCAGGACAGGTCATATTCCACTTACATATTCACATTATTCCGAGGTATGAAGATGATGGATTTTCCTTTAAAGGAGAAAATCATACAGATGAATATTCTTTAGAGAATTTACAGCAAATGGCAAAAGAAATTAGCAAAGAGCTTTCAGATAATTAATTACCTGTAAACATGGTGCCTATCTGAATATTTTTTCTTTTTATTTAACTCTATTTTTGTTATAATAGATAAAAGACCTTTCATTGTTCGTTTTGAAAAGCCTCTGGCAAAAAGTCAGAGGTTTTTTACACAAAATGGTTATCCGTCAACGTTTCAATAAACTTTTGGTGTGATACATATAATAAAGACTTAAAAGGAGCGTATTCATATGGCAAAAGGAAAGTCACTTTTACTTGGAATTCTGTTTGGGGGGGCTATTGGCGCATCAGCAACACTCCTTAGCACACCTTCATCTGGGAAAGATTTTCGCGGATTAGTCAAGAGACAAGGACTAGAATGGAAAGATATGTTAGAAAACATGAAACAGGAGGGCCTCAACCTAAGAGAGCAGATTGCTGAAGCCTCCAAAGAAGGAACTATATTAATGAAAAATTTAACGCATGAAATGAAAAAATCTGTTGAGGAATGGCAAGAAGCTGTAGAACCACATAAAGATAATATACAGGAATATCTTGAGCATATCGAAACAAGTTTAAAAGAGCTGGAAGATAAGGTAAACAAATAATAATGCGCAACCAGGGCATTTCGTTCAGGAATGTCCTGGTGTATTATCAGATTAGAAAATAGCTATATTGATATCTATTTATAATACACAATATAAAAATGGTGTATGAAAGCGCAATGCACATGCTTACATACACCATGAATTGTTTTTATTTAACCGGCTCAAGGTCTTCAATGGATTCGATGTCCATATAGTCTGGTACTACTAGCCCGATCTTTGCACCTTCTAAATTAACGCCTAGATCATCAAAATCATCTTCATATTTATCATAAAATTCTTTCGTTGTAATCGGCATCCATACCGCAAGCGTAGCATCAGCATCACCGTTTGCTACCGCTTCGTACATAACTGCTAAATCAACTGGAGTTACTGTTACTTCAAACCCCTTTTGCTCTAATACCTCTGCTACTACATAGGTAGATGATAATTCAGAGTCCCATTGAGTTGAAGCTAATTCAATTTCTTCTCCATCCACATCATCGACACCTTCCGTCCACTCAGCTATCTTTTTCGGATTATCTTCCACCCAACGTTTTGCCGATTCACTAATGTCGTCTCCAGTCTCATGAGATTCTAACATTATTTTCTCCATATCTTCTACTTCCCAATTAAACTGATCAATTAGTTTAAAGGCATTTGGTTTATCATCTTTTAAACCTTTACGTGCCAATGTTTTAATTACTTCCTCTTCACCATAAACGCCTTTTGGATCTTTTAGATATTTCATATCGGGATATTTCGCAAATGTCCAGTGTGGATTCCAGCCTGTAATAATGATTGGTTCTTCATTCTTCATGGCACGGTCTAATTCCGAAGCCATTGCAGTTGTCGAAGATTGTTCAAGCGTCCATCCATGTAGATTATCATAACTTTCTAATGCTTCCTCTGTAGTAACAGTGATCCCAGCTACTGGTTCAATACCAGTAATTGTAAATTTAACTGCATTACTATAGTTTTCTTCATTTGAGTTATGATCATTTTTATCGCCGTTTTTTGAGCTACATCCTGCGAATATTAATACAAGAATCATTAGTGTAATAAAAGCTAGTCTTTTACCTAACAATTTTTTCACTTCCTCATTTACCAAAAAAAAGTAAAGGAAGATTAAATCAACCTTTACTTCTTTTAAAATTTATTTAGCTGGCTCAAGGTCTTCTATGGATTCGATGTCCATATAATCTGGAACAGCTAATCCAATTTTTGCACCTTCTAAGCTTGGTCCAAGGTCTTCTAAGTCATCTTTGTATTCTTCATATAGATCACCATGTGTTACTGGAAGCCATCCAGCAAGAAATCCGTCAGCATCTCCTTCTGCAACTGATTTCCACATAATAGCATTATCAATTGGTGTTAATGTAACTTTATAACCAAGATCCTCAAGAACCTTCTTAACTACGTTAGAAGAAGCTACTGTAGAGTCCCAGTCTACCATTGTTAATTCAATTTCTTCTCCGTCACCTTCTTCAGCGCCATCAGTCCATTCAGAAACCATATCTTCATTTTCCTTTACCCAATCAGCAGCTGCCTTTTCAGGTTCTGCACCATCAGTAATATCAAGCATTACTTTTTCCATGTCTTCTGTTTTCCAGCTAAACTGGTCTAATACTTTATAAGCGCCTGGAACGTCATCTTTAAGTCCTTTACGAACCATGGTGTTGATTGTTTCTTCTCCACCATAGACTTCTTTTGGATCATCTAAATAATGCATATCGTACTTAGCAAACTTCCAATGTGGTGTCCATCCTGTTACAATAATAGGTTCTTCATTGTTGATTGCTTCACCTAGTGCGGTAGCCATCGCACCACTAGAAGATGCTTTTACTTCCCAGCCTTCTAAATTTTCGTATTCTTCTACTGCTCTCTCTGAAGCTTTAAATACCCCAGCACCAGGCTCGATACCAGTGATTGCGTAATCCAATTCCTCACTATAGTTTGTATCTCCACCATTATCTGATGCTTTGTCTTCTGTTTCACCACTGTCATCGGACCCACATCCTGCAACAATCAGTGATAGGGAAAGTCCACCAGCAACAGCTAGACGTTTCCAACCAAATTTAAACATAATCTAATCTCCCCTTTTTTGTATAATATTTATGGAAACTTTTCCTTAAGAAAAGATACCAACGTAAGTTTGTTTGTTATAATTATTAATTTAATTATTTTTTGTATTCACATGTTGTGTAAATCGATCAATAATGATCGCCAAGATAACAATACCAATACCAGCAACGAATCCTGTTCCTACTTGTGCTCTTTGCAATGATGATAGAACTTCTCTTCCAAGCCCAGGAGCACCAATCATAGATGCGATAACAACCATGGATAAAGCTAGCATAACTGTTTGATTGATTCCAGCCATAATCGTTGCTTTTGCCATTGGAAGTTCTACTTTAAATAACTTTTGTGAACCTGTACTACCAAATGCCTCTGAAGCTTCTACTAGCTCTTGAGAAACCTGGCGTATCCCCAAATTAGTAAACCTTACTGTAGGAGGGGTCGCAAAAATCAGAGATGCAAATATACCAGGTACCATTCCAATACCAAAGAATGCTACAGCTGGAATTAAATAAACGAAAGCAGGCATTGTTTGCATAAAGTCAAGGATTGGAGTAATAATTGCCTCCGCTATCTTGCTCTTAGACATCAATATACCAACAGGTACACCAATTACTACGGAAAGAACACTCGCAATTAATACCAACGTAAACGTACTAATCAAATGTTCCCAAAATCCTTGATTGTAAATTAACCATAAGCCCACAATAGAAAATACTGCCAAACCTAACTTCTTTCCAGTTATAAAGAATGCTAATAATGCAACAATAACAATGATAATAACAGGAGGAACTGCTAATAATGCATTTGTAGTAAATTCCATAAAGTTCCCAAAATGCTCTTTCAGCGGATCGAACAAGAAGGAAAACGTACTCGTTAACCAATCTGTAACTACCTCTGTTTTTTCTGCAATCGGAATACTCGGTACAAAGTCTAATAGTTTATCAAACATCAAGATTCACCTCTCCTTCTCCAGCTAGTCCGGCTATAACTGCTCCACGAACAATGATTCCCAATAGTTTTTCATCTTCTACAACCGCTACAGGAGTAGTTGAATCATGAATAATATTAAAGATATCATTCATTGCTTTATCTTTATTAACACGTATGATATCTGTTTTTAATATTTCATTTAAATCACGTATATCCTGATTTCTTGCGTCTAGTGCATCATCCGCTGTCACATAACCTTTTAAGTTTCGTTGACTGTCAACTACTAGAATACTAGAAATTCCTTCTGCACGCATACGTTCCAAGGCTACACGCGGACCATGACGATCAATATTTACCGTTTCAGGACGTTTCATAATATGTTGTGCTGTTAAAATCTTTGAGCGATCAACGTCTTCAACGAATTTTTCAACGTAATCATTTGCAGGTTTCACTAGAATTTCTTCAGGAGTTCCAATTTGAACAATCGACCCATCTTTCATAAGTGCTATGCGATCGCCTAAACGTAAGGCTTCATCCAAATCGTGTGTAATAAATAAAATTGTTTTTTTCATGCTTGCTTGTAAATCAATTAATTCATCCTGCATTTCTTTACGGATTAGCGGATCAAGTGCTGAGAATGCTTCATCCATTAATAAAACCTCTGGATCATTTGCTAAAGCTCGAGCTAACCCGACACGCTGCTGCATCCCGCCAGATAGTTGACCTGGAGCTTGATGTAAATATCCGCCTAAACCTACCATTTCTAATGCATCTTTTGCTTTTTTCTGTCTTTCTTCCTTTGGTACATTTTGAATTTCCAAACCGTACTCGGCATTCTCTAAAATTGTTCTATGCTGGAATAAAGCAAATTTTTGGAAGACCATACTTAATTTTTCTCTACGAACTTTACGCAGCGATTTTTTATCCATTTTGGATAAGTCGTCTCCATCGATATAAATATTTCCTTCTGTAGGCTCGATTAGTCGATTAACTAGGCGAATTAATGTAGATTTACCACTGCCGGATAATCCCATAATAACGAATATTTCTCCAGCATCTACAGAAAAAGAAGCACGATTGACCCCAACCGTATTCCCTGTTTGTTCTAAAATTTCACTTTTTGATAAGCCTTCATCCAAAAGCTTTAATGTTTGCCTCGTATTTCTACCAAATACTTTAGATAGATTTTTAACTTCTATTACTGGCAAAGCTTTCACCTCTTCCATTCCTTTTGGGATTATTGTCATGTTCCTAATGAAGCACGAATGAGTCCTAATAAAGATTACATAAACTTATATGCACATATAGAGCGAGAGAAAAACTCATATTTACAGACTATCATTAGATCCGAACAATCACTGTACTATGTTACTATACATCTTTTCATCAATACTTTACAAACTTTATATATGACGAATTTTGTATATTTTATACGTACAGTTTAAACTGTACAAACTTTAATTGGTATATACTCCTTTTTTCTTTATTTTACTCCTATTTAATACTTTATACGTAATTTTTCATATAAACGTTTTTAGTGTAACCTTTATATAGCAAGGCTTTTTAGGAGGCTTTTTATGTTCGAAAACAAAACTGAAATAACGAACAAGATTATTGTGGAATTTTCTAAGACAATTGAAATGTTTGATTTAACTCCCGCAGAAGCTCGATTATTTACATATCTATATTTAGAGGAAAAGCCATTAACATTAGATGAGATGAGTGAAGCGTTGGGGAAAAGTAAAACGGCGATGAGCAATAGCATACGCAACTTAGCAAACTTAAATCTAGTCACTCGTGTGTGGAAAAGAGGGGTTCGTAAAGATTTATATAAAGCAAATACACAATTATTTAAGATCTTCGTAAATTCTTATATTAACAAGTGGATTGATGCTACAAATTTCCAAAAAATGTCACTAGCGGAAATCCATAAAAATGTTAAACAAATAAACAAACCGATTATGTCAAAGGAGGAATTAGCTACGATTAATAATTATTTGGAAGAACTAATCGAATTTCATAATGAAATAGAATCTTTATTCACAGACATGAAACAGGACTAACTCATGCCCATCACCGTATATCATTAAACTCAATTATTTGGATGAATACATTCATTAAAGAAGGATAATATCCTTCTTTTTTTAATGCATAAATGGTTTGATTCGGGTCTAATTTCTCAGTAAGCATTCCAGCAAAATGAATGATGAGGATAGTAAAATCTAATAATCCTTCTTTTTTTTGCCGTCGATATTGCTTATCAAGCGTATTTAACATACGAAATAAATCATTATATTCTTCCCTTGTAACGTTTTTTTCAATAATCATTTTACTGAACGGGTAATTATGAATATCAATCAACTTAGATAACAATTCTACATGAAATGATGTTGTCTCAGCTTTGTTTAATTTATCCACTTTAATACCTCCTTTTTCACCAATTTATTCATACTTTATACAAACCATTAAACCGCTTCTCTCCTTGGTTTAAAGCCCTTTTCATTTTGTCGAAAAAAGATGGCAAAAAACTATTGATTTTATGCTGTAAACATACTATGATTCTTAAAGGATTTACAAAGTATAAAACAATAATGGAGGGATTGAAAATGATTTGTTGGAAGTCTATTAACATCACCAAAGAATTTGGATTAAAACGTATTTATTTAATTTCATCATTAATTGGTCTTATGGCGTTTGTAATACTCTATGTACCGTTTTCTATCCTTCATAAAAATGTCCTGCTAAACGAATCAGGAATTGTTTTATTCATATTTGGTATAATTTTACTACCACTGATGCATTTACTTATGCATATTTTACCATTATTCATTCTAAATAAAAAAATAAAAGTAACTTATAAAAATAAAAGCAAGAAAAGAACACTACCTTTATTAACTTATTATACAAAAGCATATGTTTCTAAAAAAGTCTCCCTCCTTGTTGCGCTTGCGCCGACAATATTCATTACAATTCCGGGTATGATCGCAACCTATTTACTTGCTGACTTTTATGTGTATTTATTGCTTTTAACAACGGTTCATATTGGAATTTCATTTACAGATTTCCTTTATGTATTATATATTGCGAAAGCTCCAAAGCAATCTTTTATTGAAAATGATAATAATGGTTTTGATATATTGATCAAAGCACCCAGGTAATCTTTATTTTTTTACTTTATGAATTTATCAAAACAAAGCTGCTTAATTAGAGGATCTGGCGTAAAAATAAACCAGATCCTTTTTATATCTGTTTTCCCTGTTCAGATTTTAAATTCTTTGATACAGTAAGGAAGTATAATATTTACGGATTATAAATGAATGGGGTCTTCTGTCGTTCTCATCTGAGGAGGGTTTATCATGATGACATTTTTTCCAATTTACGCCGTATTTGTGTTACTTATTTTCAACTTTCTCGTAGATAAGCTTTGCCATGCACTGGAAATGGAAAAGTCAAAACAAGCCGGAACTTTTCGAATGGTAAACGTAATGGTTCTTATACTCCTTTTTTCCTCTTATTTACGAATTTTAAATGCAATGGTATAAACTTACATGAACGTTGAGCAAAATAAGAAAAAGGGAAATTGATAATACTGTGTTTTCAGTAGGAAAGTATGTTATATTTATCTTTAGTTTAAGTGAATTGGATACAATTAGATTAGGAGTGTTCGTGGATGAAAAAATTAGTAATAGCTGTCACACTATCTGCAAGTTTTCTCGGTTTAGCTGCATGCGGCTCAAATGATTCTGACCCAGATGTCGTGGTTGAATCGAAAGCCGGAGATATCTCCAAGGAAGACTTTTATGAGGAGTTAAAAGATCGCCATGGAGAACAAGTATTAAATGAATTAGTAACAATGAAAGTACTAGAAGATAAATATGATGTAAAAGATAAAGAAGTTGATAAAGAGGTAAAGAAAGTTAAGGATGAACTTGGAGATCAGTTTGAAATGGTACTTCAACAACAAGGCTTTGAAGATGAAGAAGCTTTTCGTAAGGTAATTCGCGAAAGTTTATTGCAAGAAGCTGCATTAAGTGAAGATGTGGAAATTAAAGATAAAGAAATCAAAAAACAGTATGAGCGTATGAAAACTGAAATCAAGGCTCAACACATTTTAGTTGAAGATGAAAAGACTGCAAAAGAAATTAAGAAAAAATTAGATGATGGAGAAGACTTTGCAAAATTAGCCGAGGAGTATTCAACAGATGAATCTAATAAAGATGATGGTGGAAAATTAGGCTATTTTTCTGTAGGTGAAATGGACCCAGCCTTTGAAGATGCAGCATACAGCATGAAAAAAGGCGAAGTTAGCGACCCTATCCAAACTCAATTTGGTTTTCACATCATCAAAGTAAATGATAAGCGTGAAAGTGAAGAAGACATCGGCTCTCTTAAAGAGAATAAAGATGACATACGTCGTGAGTTGATTTCAGAGAAAATCGATCCAATGGAAGCTCAAGAAAAAATAACCAACCTACTCGAAGATGCTGACATCAACGTACAGATTGAAGAGTATAAAGATATGTTCAAAAAAGATAGTCCACAAAAACAATAGGGATAAAGGATAAAGCTGTTGCACCTGTAAAGTTTGCAACAGCTTCTTTTATATATATTTATAATTGTCGATCCTTTTGTTTTTTTCGTGCTTCTTCCAGACGGTCCATATAGACTTTGCCTTCACTTTCAATAAATTGTTGTTCAAGCTTCTTTTCAGCACGTATTGCCCGAAAAGCCATATATCCACTAAAAAAGATGAAAAGAATCATTAAAAAAACCCACCAAGGCACTCCTACAATCATCTTTAAGCCTCCCTTGTCCAATAATATCTACTTCATTTATATGAACAAAGAGATAAAAAAATGACTATCACCTAGTTTTCCTCGAATAATGGCTTATAAAATGATCGATTATCCATAGCAAATAAGCGTGCAGTAAACTCACCTGGATTTACTTTATCCAAGGCTCTATTAAGTATATTCATTTTTGCATCAATTAAATCAATCAAATGCAATACTTCCGCTTCCCTGACCAAGGGCGGCTTCGGACTTCCCCATTCTGCTTTACCGTGATGGCTTAATACTAGATGCTGCAGAATGACCACTTCTTCTCCCTCAACTTGGAGCTCTTTTGCAATTTGCCCAATTTCTTCTACCATCATGGAAATATGGCCTAACAATTTCCCTTCTAGTGTGTATGTTGTGGATACTACACCGGATAGTTCTTTTAATTTGCCAAGATCATGTAAAATAATTCCCGCATAGAGCAAATCTTTATTAAGTTTTGGGTAAAGAATATGTAATTCTTTCGCAATTGAAAGCATACTAACGATATGGTGCGCTAAGCCTGATACATATTCATGATGATTTTTGGAAGCTGCTGGATAAGTTAACAATGCTTCCTGATATTTGGTAACAAATGCCCTTACGATACGTTGTATAGAAGGATTTTGCATTTCGAAAATCGCTTCTGTTATTTTCTCCATTAATACTTCTTTCTTAACTGGAGCCTTTTCGATAAAATCAGAAACTTGTACACCATCCGCAGGGTTTGCCGGCCGAATAGAGAAAATTTTCAACTGTGCTCTTCCACGAAATTGATTAACTTCCCCTTTCAATTTAATAATCTGCTCTGCTATAAATGTCTCCTCGTCATCTTTTGAAGCATCCCAGAGTTTCGCGTCAATTTCTCCAGTAACATCTCGCAATATCAAGGTCAAGAAAGGTTTTCCATTACTTGCGACACCCTTTGTAGCTTCCTTTATTAACATAAAATCTTCGAATGAATCCCCAATATTATAGTGTCCAATTCCTTTTTTCATCATCGATCCTCCCCCTCGTATAATATGTTTAGTCTTAAATATTTTCTTATTAATTATTTTCAATCTACCTAATAGCACTTTGAGCGTAACTCCGTTACCCTTCACTGCTGGCGGACGCTTTCCGCGGGCATG
>Ga0079226_10000724_pt1 | contig 24018 bp, 28 predicted proteins | sample Poulit2014_FD_76345 | JGI IMG/M metagenome (GOLD analysis project Ga0079226, IMG submission 76345) | Agricultural soil microbial communities from Georgia to study Nitrogen management - Poultry litter 2014 | ecosystem: Environmental > Terrestrial > Soil > Agricultural land | place: USA: Georgia...
ATGACAGCTATGTCGATGGCCCCGCCGTGGGCTACGACGTGGCCGTCAGCGGCAGCCAGGCAGAAAACCTGGTGGCCCTGGCCGAAGCCTCCGGCAACGTACGCATCATGTTCTCCGGTCGCTACCGGGTAACTGAGTACGAAGGCGAGCAGGGCACCCGCATCCAGCACCGCGTGCAAGCCGATGACCTCGCAGTCTCGCTACGCGGCCAGCGGGTCGTGGTCGAGCGCGACTAGGACCCTAGCGCTGCCGTGGGCCGGCCATGGCCGGCCCACGACAGCATCCCCAGGGCCAATCACCAAGAAGGAGAGGCCGATGCCAGCCAGAATCGTGGCTGTAGTGAACCAGAAGGGCGGGGTAGGCAAGACCACCACCGCGATGAACCTGGCCGCCGTGCTGGCCAGAGACCGGCGCGTGCTGGTGGTGGACGTGGACCCGCAGCAAACCGCCACCGATTGGGCACAAGTAGACGAGGAAGCCCTGCCGTTCGACTTCGCCACCGAGGCCGACCCAGCCGTGTTGGCACAGTTGCGAGCAGCCGCTGACTACGACGTGATCGTGGCCGACACCCCCGGCAGCCTGGAAGCCGGCCACGTGCTGGGAGCCATCCTCGACAGTGCCGACTACGCCCTGGTGCCCATCGAGCCCCAGGCGGCCAGCGTCCAGCCGGCACTGCGTACCATCAGCGCCCACATCACCCCCAGGGCAGTGCCTTACCGCGTGCTACTGAGCCGCGTGGGCCGCGACCGTGCCAGCCAGCGCCGCAAAGACGACGCCATCGCGCTACTCGACCAGCTCGACATGCCCCGATGCCAGAGCGTGATCCGCGACTACATCGCCCACTCCGATGCACCACTGACCGGGCAAGTGGTCACCACCTACCCAGCTACTCGCGCCAGCAGGCACGCCATCGAGGACTACACCAGCCTCGGCCACGAGGTAGCCCGCGAAACAACCCAGCCACAGGTATAGGAGACACAGCATGGGAAAACGCATCGACCTCGGCGCAATGGCCGGCCGCGTCCAAAAGGACGCAGCACCGGCAGACCCGCTGGGGCCACCGAAGGCGGCTGCGCCGGTATCTGAGCCAGAAGAGCAACCACGGGAGCAGAAGCCGGCAGCGCAACGAAACAAGATCGGGTTCTACCAAGACCCCGACGACAGCGCCCGCATGCGAGCTGCCTTCATCCACACCCGCGCCGACCAAGGGACCCGCTCCTTGTCAGCCTTCATCGACCAAGCAGTCATGGCCCAGGTGCGGCGACTAGAACACCAATACAACGACGGCCGGCCATGGGCCGGCATCCACGCCGGAGAAATACCACCAGGACCACCCGTAGGACAGTGACCCCACGCAGGTGCGCCACAAAGAAGGAAGCGCAAACCCATGCCGCTCAATAGCGAAGCCCAGGTACTCGCTGCCCCCGGCCGCGGCAAGAAGATAAGGACACCGCAATGACTGAGACCGACCCGGTACGCCTGACCAGTGCGGAGCTACGTCGAGCCCGCAAGGTGCTCGGCCTGACCTCGGAAGGGCTGGGGGAGCGGGTAGGAGTGCGCTCTGACACCGTGCGCAAATGGGAATCGGGCCGATATCAGATTCCCTACGGCGTCCGAGACGACCTGAGACGGGTGGCCATAGACCGGTCCGCAGAAATTCAAGACCTCATCGGCTCGCTCCTGAACGGGCAGGCCGCGGAGACCAAGGAGTGACCATGAGCACTTACGAAGACATCTCTGGGGGAGTGCCGTGTCATTGAACATCGAGCCGGTAGGGCTTGCTCGCACCGGCCTTGTCGGCCAGGTGACAGAGATCAGACTGGCGAGCGGACACTTGTATCTTCGATCACTAATGCCCTCGCGGATGGACGCGTGGAAGTTTAGCTCCTACGGGTGGGCACACGAACGCCACATTGAGACCCAAGACGAGTTGGAAAAGGCTGTGGCTCAGCTCCAGGCCGAAAGTGTGAGCCGGGGCGAGAGCCTCATTATTGTCTGCGGTCAGCAATACCCCATGCGATACGTGGTCTCGCCGGCGAGCCCGCAGACTTTCCGGATCGGGTAGCTGCCGCGGCTGAGCACGCCGCCGTAGTGGGAGTGCCTGCCAACACTCCAGACGTAAGAAGAGGTGAGAGGTATCAGAAACGAAGAAGAAAAACAGCGGGAAATCAGTGCAAGCGTTGCACATAGCGCCCGGTCACTGGCTCACTCGACACGCGACGTGCCGGTGCCGGCTGACATGTACCCAATGCTCGGCGACCTCACCGATGCGACCGCTTCCCTGGCCCAGGTATGCCGGCAGCTCGCCACCTGGCACCAAAGAGCCGTCGACGGCATCGACTACGACGGTGAAGACGCCGACGGAGACGGGGCCACAGGCACCGTGCTCGCAGCTCACGCGCTGGACGACGCAGCCGGCAAACTGACGGAGGCTATCTATGCCATCGAGCGAGCGCACTCCGCCACCAGCACGATCCGATGGGTCACCACGACTGAATAGGAGCTCGCTGCATGTACGAGTTCGTTCCGTCGCGGGATCCGGGTTAAGGGTCGACGTATTGCATCCGCTGATTTAGAAACGTGTAGAAGCGCTGGACGATTTGCGTACCGTTGACAGGTTCGTACAGTTCTCGGACGGCTCGATGGGCTTGGGTGGTTCCTGCGGAGTGCAGCGATGCCGCAGTGTAGATCGAGACAGCACCCGTGCCTTCCGCAGTTAGGGCATGAACCTCAAATTCCACACGCGGTGCGCCCAGGTGGCCTTCAAGAAGTAGCTGCATGACGTTTGCTTCATAGAGCGGTTGGTATAGGCGATCAGACCGCAGGCTACTTTTTAGCGCCATCGCGAGGATGATCTCGCCTGGCTCTACTAGGTCCGCGAGCCTCGCGTGCGCCTTGGCTAGCGTTTCCTGCGAGGCGAGGCCAAGGTTTTCAACTGGAGTGCGCCACAGGGCATGCTCACGCAGCTCCTTCGGGAGCACCACGACCGCGATGTCGGGCGTGGAAGTGGGCATCGTCAGGCCATTGATTCCCAACCGATCTCGCAAGTCCGCAATCCGTGCCTTCGCCTGCGGTTCAAGCAGGCGGACCCAGTCATAGCGCCTGGGTAGATTGACAACGGCAACTTGTCTGCTTGGGCTTGGGCGAACGGTCGGGCGAGCATATCGAGGTGCTGTTGGCCACGAACCGCCAAGCATGTAGTTGTTCCAGTGCGCAGCAGCGTCCCACAGGATGGCGCTGGTGAGGGTCTCGTAAATGTCGCCCGTAACTTTGGCGACTGCGTTGCTGTTCACCCTGAAGTCGTTGCCATAGAGGTGGTTGCCTTCGTCCCGAGCATTCGCAACCGGCTGGCTCACGACTTCGTGGAATCTCATGTTGTTAAGGCCCGATACTGCCCAGCCTGGGATACCTGCCCCAAATGTGTAGGCAAGCATGTTCCCCTGCAGGAGCCGGAAGCGGGTTCGACGGTTCCGTACGGGGGAGTCACGTAGGTCCTGAATGCAGCGCTGTTCTTCCGGGAGCGCGTCCGTGGCCACCTGGCTGAACCTAAACGGCATTACACTTCCTCGGCTTCCTGGATCAGGGCCGACAGCCGGTACCCGAGTGCCTTGGCCAGCCTGTGCTGGGTGGCGAGGGTTGGGTTACGCTTCCCTCGCTCCAGACTGCTGACGTACGTGCGATCGAGCTCCGCCAGACTCGCAAACCCCTCCTGAGATAGGCCGAGCTCGGTACGAGCTCGCCGGACTGCGAGTCCAAAGGCGGCGATTAGGTCGTCTGGTGGCACCAGACGAACCTAGGACGATGCTGCACTTGAGACCACGGACTATGAGTCACACTCGCGGCGAGTTAGGCTGGCATTGCGACACGAAATGTTGACTATTAGTCACTTTCGCCGGTGTGGGCAGGCTCTGCCCCCTGCGCCCGCTACTGTGGCGGAATAGGAACGGATGTTCGGATAGGAGATGGCGTGGTGCGTACGGCAGTGTCCTTGTTTTCAGGCTGTGGCGGCTTTTGTGAAGGCGTACGGCTGGCTGGCTTCGAGGTCACGGCAGCGGTCGAGAACGACCGCTTCGCTGCCGTGACGTACCGGGAGAACTTTCCCGAGGTGCCGCTCTATGAGGGTGATATCCACGCCTTCCTCGACCCCTCCCACAAAGACTGGACGGATGACGAGGCGAGGCGGTTCGCGCATCTTAGTCACGCCGAAGTCGACCTGCTGTTCGGCGGCCCCCCCTGCCAGGGCTACAGCCAGATCGGCACCCGCTCCCTCGAGGATCCACGCAACGAGTTGTACCTCCAGTACATCCGGCTGCTTAAGCTGCTGCGCCCGAGGACCTTCCTCATGGAGAACGTCCCCAATATGCTCCTTATGGCGGGGGGTAGATTCAAGCGTGAGGTGCTGGAAGCGCTGGCGGCGGCAGGGTACTCAGACTGCGGCGTTCGACTGGTTTCGGCAGACGACTACGGGGTGCCGCAGGTGCGTCGACGGGCGATCTTCTTCGGCGTGCGCGATGACGTGAGGACAGAGGAGTCAGTCGGAGTCTTGTTCACTGAGTTCCTCAAAGAGGAGGAGAACCTGGCGCCGACTGCGTGGATGGCAATCAAAGACCTGCCTGAGCAGACGGCCATCCATTACGAAGACGTGGCGTATCCTCGTTCTCGCATCAAGTCCACATTCTTGGACGAGATGCGCCTCGACCGTGAAGGAGCGTGGTACTCAAGGGATGAAAAGATCGCCGCTCATGGTAAGCCGCGACGTGCCCTGAGTAATCACCACACCAAAGACATACACGCTCGGCGCAAGGAGCTCATCGCCCTTCTGAAGCCAGGAGCCAAGGGTGACAGTCTCCCGAAGGACGTGTGGAATGGGCTCCGCCCAGAGAAGTGGCGGCGGCTGCCGGTGGATCGGCCTGCCTACACAATCTTGGCGCAGATGCACCGTGATCTATCGGAGTGGGTTCACCCTAAGTTTGAGCGATGGATTACCGTCCGGGAGGCAGCACGGCTGCAGTCGTTCCACGATGGCTTCGTGTTTCACACAAGCGAATGGCAGATGCTCAAGCAGATCGGCAACGCGGTTCCCCCGTTGATGGGGCGGGCACTGGCAGTGGCGGCATCAAAGGTTCTCGGTCATGTTGAAGAGGAGACCGAGATCTCGGTACGCCCCCCGGAACATGAGGGCGCACCTCCCTTAGAATCTGTGGTGGTATAACTCGGTCACGCATCCAGGAATTGGCACACCGTCAGGATCATTCGGTAGGGCGTGACAGGTTCAAGCGGGATGATGCTACTCGTTGGTGGCCTGCACGCCGTGGCAGACGCTCATGTACTCCGCTTCATTGGAGAGTCGTTTAACAAGGAACTTCACCCAAGCGTCAGTGAAGGTGTACCGCTCGAAGGCGTCGCTCCAGACGCAGAACTCAGAACGGGTCACCCACGGCTCGTCGCTCCCCTTCGGCGGTCGCACGTCGTAGTGCCGCCAGCACTTCGTGTGGTGGTGGACCTTGAAGGGTTTGCCGAGTTGCTCCTCAACCAGCGCTGCTACCTCTGTGGGTTTGTGCCGGTTCAGTTCGCCTACGGGAACTTGCTTATCTCGGATGATCGTCTGGACCTTGTCGAGTAGGTCGAGCTGTTCCGAGTCGAGATCATCGGTCTTGACGAAGGTCATCGACGCGTCTGCCTCGGTCTTCGGTCCCGTCTGTGGGATCAAGTAGAGCCGGAAATCGTAGACCGGAGAGTCCACGACATTGGAATCGCGGCTGGCATCGAAGTCTTCGACCCATTCGACGACTCCCTTCGGGACACGCTTTCGAACCCGCTTCACGGCGCTCACTGCGTCGTCAGAGAACGACGATACGAAGATTGGGAAACGTAGTTCGTCACCCACCCCCTCGTTCTCACCGAACCAATCAACGACGGCGTTTTCGTAGTTCAGTACGTATGCCTGTGTGCGGCCTGCGACAAGGCTGGCGATGTCCTTCTCATACCGGTGCTCGATCTGGTGCCTCAGCCCGGTGAAGAACGCGAGACTGTCCCGGCGAGGGTCACCGTGGGGAAGCAACTCCTCGGTAAGAGTATCGAGGGCTTTCATCCTCCACTCCCGGGTCCCCTTAATCCGTTGCCGCTTGCCGTTCTTGTCGCGAATGTAGGGATCGCCGTCATTCTTCTCCACATACGCCTGCATCAGCCGGAGCCAAGCCAAAGACATGTGAACGATGAAGGCCTCTAGCTGCCGCTCCTTGCCGGACCGGTTGTAGAGGTCGATGGCCAGTAGTGCCTCCTTCTTGGATGCCTGCAACTGGTGCCACCAACGGGGTCGAGGGGCCATGGGTCCAGTAGAGCAGTTGGCTCCGACAGTTCGCAGCGAGTTGCCGACAGACTCAGCGAACTGTGTGAGGACGGACGCAAGTTCTTGACTTCCCCGGAGCACGGACCTCGCCCGGAATCGGTCGTTTGTGGCACAGCGCTGGAAGCTCGACCCGATCTGGGAGGTTGGCAGCGTCACGAGCTGAGCAAAAACGTGTTCCGATAGCATGATCGGACGAAACATCGTGGCTGCCGTTTTAGTTCAGGAAGTGTCGTGGGCAAGATCTATGGGTATGCACGGGTATCGACGACTGAGCAATCCCCGGATGCGCAAGTCGATGCGCTCAGGGCGGCCGGCGCGGCACGCGTCTTTACGGACTATGGGTCTGGTGCTTCGATGCGTCGGCCCGAGTTGCAGCGTCTTCTGGGGCAGCTGGATGCCGGGGACGTGTTGGCGGTCTGGCGCATCGACCGGTTAGGTCGTTCGGCCGCGGATCTGGTGCGTACGGTCAGCGAGCTGGGCGAGCAGGGGATCGAGTTTCGATCGCTGACCGAGGGTATCGACACCACCACCGCAGGCGGGGAGATGGTCTTTACGATCTTTGCTGCCGTGGCACAGATGGAGCGGCGGCTGATTCAGGAGCGCACCCTTGCTGGACTTGAGGCCGCGCGGGCGCGCGGGCGCGTCGGCGGGAGGCCCCGCGCCCTGAGCGCTGAGCAAGCGCAGGAGGTCCGAAGGATGCGAAGCGATGGACGCAGCCTGACCCAGGTAGCGGCGATGTTCGGCGTGAGTCGTACCACCGTGCGCCGCTACCTGGTGTCGCAGGACAAGAGCGATGACGGATCGGCTGGGTAGAGCGCTGAACTGAACTCGCTGCGGGGACAAGGCCGGACGGCCAATCGATAGGACCCACTATCGCTCGGGTGATAGACTCTCCTATAGGAGGTGGTTGAGGTGAGCATTCCAGCCGAGGCTCAGCCAGCTGTGCAAGCGCGGCATCGGTTGAGGATTGATGAGTTGGACTATCGGCGCGAGTTGCGCCTGCTGAGTGGGCGCGGGTACAGCCAGCGGCAGATTGCTAGCTGGTTGGGGATTTCGCAGCCGTCGGTGGTCAGTGCGTTGCGCACGGCCGAGAAGGTCCAGGCCCCCTTGGATGGGTTCTCGGGGGCAACGCCGGCAGAGATCTGCCAGCGGTATGCCGCCGGGCTGATCGAGCGGGATCAGCTGGTGTGGGAGTTGGTGCGATTCCCCTACGCCAAGGGCGGCAAGACCGACGGGTATGACTGGCTTGCGGTCGAACCGGCGGGGGCCTGGTCGGAAGTCTCCGATGCAGTTCGGCGTGGGTTGATTGGTGAGGACGTCTACGAAGAAGTCTTCCAGGCCCGCCATGGTCGGGCAGACTGAGGCGTGTGCCACCAGATGCAGTAGAGACCCACGTGCAGTCGGTGCGCGAACTGTCGAGGAGGGGGCAGCCGCTTGCACCTGATGCACCCACAGCAACGATTAATAACCCCGCGTGGTGGGTCGATGGTGAACCCACGCCGGCACGTGACCGTCTCCACCGGCGCCTACTGGAGGAAGCACGTGAGGTGAATCCGCAGGTGGAGCGGCAGCGGCGTGCCGTTGTCCTGGCTGGCCCTCCGGGCGCGTGTAAGAGCACTGTGCTGAAGGACGTACTTGGACAGGACGGTAGTTCCTACCGGGTTGTTGATGCTGACGAGTTCAAGAGGTCACTACTGCGTGAGGCGCAGGCCGATGGCAGCTATCAGTCGTGGCTGATGCCCAAGGCTGTCAGGGAGCGTGAGGCGGCAGGGGAGAGATTCTTTCCGCTGGAATTGGCGGCGCTGGTGCATGAAGAGTCGTCCTATCTGGCCCGACGCATGCGTGCTGATGCGATTGAGGGCGGCGAGAACGTCGTCATTGATGCGGTGCTCAGTAGTGAGGGGACCGCGCGGGAACTGAGTCGGACGCTGACCTCGGCGGGATACGACGTGAGCGTGGTGGACGTGGAGGTCCCCTACGAGGTTTCCCAAGAGCGGATCCGGGCGAGGTGGGAGCAAGCCCATGCGACTTCGTTGTCTGGAGGGGACCCGTTCGGAGGGCGGTGGGTACCGAGCGAGTATGCGCGGTCGGTCTTCGATGGCCCACACGGGCGTTCTTGGCCGGAGGCGGTCGCTGAGAAACTAGCCGAAGAATGTCCTGCCGTCTCGAGCTACCGGGTCTACAGGACCAGCGAAGAAGCCGAGCACCGTGCGAAGGAGAAGGGGCGGGGCAGAGTGTCGCCGAGGCTTGAGACGCACATGCAGCGCCCGTCGTATGGGCGGCCCCTTGTCAGCACGGATGCGGCAGTCCGGGAGAAGACTGTGCGAGCGAGTAGACCACCAAAGCCACACCACCGTGGCGGGAACAGTCTGGAGTCATAGCGATGGGCTCGTGCCTGGCCGCGCGGTTGGGCGAAACCCGCGTATACAGCGCGGGAGCAGCCTGCTGCGGCATTGAAGCCCGCGGAGGAATAGAGCGATAGTGAGGGTGCGGCAAGTAGCAACGAGGAGGAAGGGGCGGCGAGTGCTTAGCACCACAGAGATCGAGAAGCTGATTGCCCAGGCCGTAGCTGACCAGGATCTCGATGAGGTGGCGCGCTTACGTCAGCAGTGGCGCCAGGCCTCACTCATGGAGCGTATGAGCGATGCCTGAAATAAGCGCAGAGCAGGTAGGGAACCTGTTACGGCACGCCGAGGCAGCTGAAGAAGCCAAAGCCGTGGCCGATCAAGCCAGAGCGGCCCTGGATGAGGCACTACTCGATACCGCTCGAGAGGCCCGTGTCGGTGTCAAAGAGCTGTCAGCGGTGACTGGACTGCACCACAACAGTATCCGTGCTGGTATCCAGCGCGCAGCCGGAGAGACCACCATCGACTTCGAGCAACCAGAACTTGAAATCCCGGCTGGCGGGGCCGGCGATGGGGTCAGTATCAGTGCCCACATGGCCGCCGCCTTCCCGACCGGCGTACAGGCCAATGCCCAGCGCAGTACAACTGAGGTTCGCGCTGGGCCTCGGACCATCGCACATGGGCAGCAGGGCCTTCAGCGGTAGGTCATCATCAAGGGATCACCCGCACCAACTCGACCGGTGCGCGGTTGGTTGGTGGTTGACAGGTGGCCTCACTGCTCTGGTTTGGATGAGTGGTTATCCGGCGACGACTGAGGTCGGTTCGCCTCTGGCTGGCTGCTCGGGCCTGTCGCCCGCGTGTGGATCAGCGTGGGGCGTCGTATCCGATAAGTGCCGCGCCTGCCCTGTGAGGGTGAGTCAAGGGTGCCCCGTGGGCATGCCGTAGGGACGCGAAGCGCCCTTGATGCTCCCTCACAGGGAAGGATCATAGGGAGTCGGATCTGACGCCGCCGGTGTGGTCTCGGGTTGCTTGGTCGATGAGCTGGTGGAGGTGCTTGTGCGTCGGCGATTACGCGCTTTACGGCGTGGTTCAGGGAAGCCGGCAGTGGCCAGTTGCTTCTCGGTCCACCCTGCTTTCAGGGCAGCGTTGTAGGCCGCGAGGTCGTCCTTTTCTGCCTGGCGGTCACGCTGGCGAATCTGCCGCTCCAGTTGCTTGCGATCCTCATCGGCTTGGGCAGCTAAATCGCTGAGCACAGCACGTGCATGGGCTAGTGTCCGGACGGCATCAACGCGTTGACGTTCGATGCGCTGTGCATGCTCGACGGCTTCATCTGGTGTGGGTGTCTTTGTCATGTAGCCAGCGTACCGATGAGGTACAGGAGTGGCGGCATCCACACACGTCCTATGCCGGCCCGCTACGCAGGACCGGCATACCCCAGAAGGAGACCCAGACGGAGCAAGCTATACATTTAGCACGGCTAAATGGGCTTGATCCTCGACATTGCCGTCGTGGATGAGGCACACTTGTCGTGTGGTCCCCGCAGGGTGCGGGGTCGCTGCGCTGGGCATTGAAAGGCGGTGCTGGTCATGGTCGAAGCGGGCAAGCCAGCTCGGCTGTTCTCCCGCCGGCGGCGGGAGAATGTCCACGGTGGCCGGCGGCATCGACACGAGGTGAAGGTGTCACCGGAAGAAGAGGCCGTGCTCGCCCGCCTGGCCGAGCAGCAGCGGGTCAGTGTGCCGCGGCTGCTGGTGGAGTCGGCCATGGATTCTGAGCGTGCGGAGACCACGACCGAACGCAAGGACGCCATCGTGGAGCTGTTCAAGCTGTACCGACTGCTGGCCTCGATTTCCAACAATGTCAACCAGATGGCCAGGGCTGCCAATGCGAGCGGCGAGCTGGATGCAGACCTGCGAAATACCCTTGATGCAGTACGCCGTACGGCTGCACGGGTGGATGCGGCGGTGGATGCCCTGGGGGCGTCGAGCTAGCGATGATGCCGAACATTACCCGCGGGGATCGGATGGCCGGGTTGATGGTGTACCTCGTCGGCCCAGGGCGGGCCAATGAGCACGAGGATCAACACCTGGTGGCGGGCGATGGTCCGCTGCTTGCCTGGCACGACGACAACGAACTCAGCCGGGACTCGGCGCTGGATATTGCACGACATCTGGACCGTCCGCGGAAGGCGCTCGGGGTCGAAGTGGCGCGTGGGCACGTGTGGCACTGCTCGCTATCGCTGTCACCGGAAGAAGGTGAACTCAGCGATGAGCAATGGCGAGATATCGCCGAAGACTTCATCGCACAGATGGAGTTCGATGACAACGAGGGCACCAAGGCGCCGTGCCGGTGGGCAGCGGTGCGGCACGGGCTGTCGAAGAACGGTGGGGACCACATTCACCTAGCAGTGAATCTCGTGCGTGAAGATGGCACCAAGGCCGTGGTGCATGAGGACTTCCGCAGGGCGCAGCAAGCCGCACGCGAGCTGGAAAAACGGCACGGGCTGGTGCAGCTGGAATCAGCCCAAGCTCAGCGGGCTACCCGCGGGTACAAGCCAGGCGAGCGGGAGGCCCAGGCGCGACGCACCGCACGCGGGAGGTACGAATCCCAGCGCCGGCAGTCGGGGGAGGCCATGCCCCCATGGGCACGTCTTAGTAGCCAGGAACGGCGCCGGCGCGTGCAGGAAGAGATGCGGCGGGATCACCCGCGCCATGCGTTGGCCACTCGCGTGCGCGGGGCGGCGGCCGCGGCGGGCGACGAGGCCGAGTTCGTGCGCCGCATGCGGGGCACGGGGCTGTTGGTGCGTCCCCGGTTCGCCGATGGGCGCACCGATGTAGTTACCGGGTTCTCGGTGGCCGAGCGACCACGGCGCGGGGAGCGTCCCATCTGGTACGGCGGGGGGCGGCTGGCACGAGATCTGACGCTGCCACGACTCCGGGCCGAGCAGGGCTGGCCCGATACTCCCACCGGAGCAAGTGCGGCCGCCGAAGAGTGGACGGCGGCTAAACGCCAACGCCGCATCGCCCGCCCTGGCAGGGAGGCCGCGGCGCCGGACCCGCAGCAATGGCAAGCCCTCACCAGCGAGCTAGATCAGCTCTCGCGGCGGCTAGGCAGCATTGGTATCGATGACAGGGATGCGTGGGCAGGCGTGGCCCGAGAAGGGGCCGGTGTGCTGGCCGCGTGGTCCAATGCAGTCGAGGACGAACCCGGCGAGCTGGCTGCGGCAAGTGAAGCGCTCTCGCGCTCGGGGCAGACCTACCGCCACACGCCCACACCGCAGCAGAACGGCAACCGGTCGCTGTCTAAGACCGCCGGGGTGCTGACGGCAGCTAGCGCCGGGCAGGGCCGCATGGGACAAGCGGTGCTCATCCGCCAGCTACTGCGCACCGCCCAGGCGGTGCACGACCACGCGGCGGCCACCGGGCAGGCACGCCAAGCACGGACTTTGGCTCGCACCACGCGCGCTCAGCTGGTCCACGTACGTGCCCAGCTGCCCACACCCTCAACTGTCGCTCCCCAGCGGCAGGGGGTCGATGAACAGGGCCAGGCTGCACGTGAGGCAGCCCAGGTCAGCCAACCACGAGCTGCACGGCAGATGGGATCACCGATCCCCAGCAAGATCACCCCAACAGCACAACGAGCACGTCCACAGTCGCCGACTGTGGACGCACAGAAGGGAGAGGATCGCGATGGACGAGCCTAGCGACGGCATCACCGAGGCCGGCGAGGAGACGCTGCGTAGCATGCTCACCTCCGCTGCACGGGCAGGGGAGCACATCTCTCGCCGCAGGGAGGCCACGAAGCGCGCTGCGGCCGAGAAAGACAGTCAGACTGCTCGTGAGATGCAGTCTCGCCTCGAGGCAGAAAAGCAGCTCGGGCAGGCGCAATTGGACAAGACCCACGACAGCCAGTGGTGGGAGCAAGCACAACCGGCCGAGGTCGCCGAGGCGTACCAAAACGCCCGCGCATTCGAACCGGAAGATCCGGCGGCGGCCGAGGCCGCAGAGCACATGCGCCAGCAAGTGCGGGAGCGCTATGACGTGGACCTAAGCAACTTTTCCGATGCGGAACCAGACCGATTTCAGCGGCCGCCCCGCACTGAGGAACAGATGGCCGAACAAGAACGCCAGGGGCGGGCGAAGGCGGCCGAGGCCGAGGCACTGATGGATGCCAGCGACCATGCGGAACGCGAGGCTGGCGCCGGCAAGGCACCGGACAGCCCCGAGGGTATCGAGGTACGCCCCGATGGCAGCACGTTCTACGACAGTGGGTGGCGCCGCGAGCGGTTCGCTGAGGACCTGGACGAGCGCGGCATTGACCAGAACGCCATCAACGCGCGCATGCAAGGCGATATCAGCCAAGGCAAACCAGCCGCTGAGTCAGTAGCCAACGCGGGCGGGCGTGCGCCCCGCGCCCGCAAAGGCCGGCCAGGGGCCAGCAGGGGAAATCAGCACTCACTGGAGCGCTGAAGTCACTGACAAGGCGGAAACAGCCCCTCTGGTGGGGTCAGGTATGGCAGTGGCTGTCCCTTGCGGGCCAGATTCTGCGGCGCGCTGGGGTCGGCAGCGGCGAAGGCGCCATCAGGGTCCATCAGTACGGGCATGTGGTGATCGGCGTGGTCACGCCACCACACGCTCATGCCCGTCGCCCCATCGAGGCGTAGGTGCTCCCAGGCCCGCCAGAGTGCCTCCAGACGAATCACTGCCTCTTCGTAGCGCCACCAGTCGGCGGCCCACACGCGCTGGCGGCCATTGATGGGCCGGCGGTAGACGTGGCGCAGGTGCTCGCGCACGAACTGATCAGTCGATTCGAAATATAGGCTCGGCGCGCTGTCTTCGTCGGCGGCAGAATCATCGCTGTCGGTAGGAGCGTAGTCGTCCTCAGCCCAATCGCTCATTGGCCCTCCGGTTGTGGTGCGGATGCTGCGGCGGGCACACGCTCGGCGCCGGGTTGATGTGCCGCAATGGAAGCGCGCACCTGGTCCGCTTGTGGTCCGGCCATCCAGGGAACCAGTCGGATCAGTGTGGGGCGCGATCCCGAACCCAAAACGATGGCCCGGCCCTGGGGTAGTGCTGCAAGGTCGGCCACGTCGAGGGTGCGTTCCCGCTGAGTCTGCCTCGAGACCGAGCGGTGGCCCCGGCCGGCCGAGACTGAGGCGGTGATGCGTTCGTATTCACCGATGATTCGGGACAGATCCTCCAAAAACGCTGCCTCGGAGACGCCGCCGGCATAGACCTTGATATTGGCCGCCGACCAGAGTTTCTTCATGCCCGCTTCGCCCCAGACTTCGGTGCCTTGGGACCACGATTGCAGCACCGTATCGAGCACGATCCCGCGGGATCCATAGTGGGAGTACAGGTCCGGCAGGTCGCGCCAACGGCACACGTTGGCCGCCTCATCAAGCACGCCCACCAGCGGGGTGGACAGTCGGCCGCCGGCTGAGGCGGCGGCGTACTCTTCGGCGGCCTCGACTACCGCCACCGTCAGGGCGGTCACCAACGGGCCGGCAGTTCCCTGTCCCTCCTTGGATAGCGAATACAAGGTGCCGCCGCGGGCGCGGACAAAGTGCTCGGCATGGAACTGCGGGCGCGTGTCGGTATCTCCTTGGGGCGTGACCCAGGCTGCCACCCGACGATTCGTCAGACAGGAGGCCATCTGCTGGGCGGTGCCGAATACCCCACCGCGCTGCTTCTCCGGGGCATCGACCACGCCGGAGACCTGATCGGCAGTCAGCGGAAAATCGTGCTCGCGCAGGATCTCAGCCGCAGTATCGTCCGAGGGTCTAGTCAGCCAGGTGTAGACCTGAGTGATCGGCCGCCCATCCAAGGCCGCGGCCAGCAACAGGCCGGCCAACAGGTCCTGCCCGGCCGGGTCGAAATACGCATCGGCCTTGGCCCCGGCTTGGCGTGAGCCGGCGGCAAAGTGCTGCGCCAGCTTCGCTGCGCGTACCTCATCAGTGACATATGAGAGTGGATTCCACCACCAGCTGGGCTCCTCCAGCGCCAAGCCCTGCGGGTCGAACACCCACACCGGTCCCTGTTTCGCGCGCACGTCGCGGGTGGCATCGACCACATCGCGCTTATTCGAGGTCGTCAACACCGCCCCGGGGGCGGTCAGTATCTCGGGGACGACCATCGAGGTGGTCTTGCCGGTGCGCGGGCCGGCGATAGTCATGCGCATGTCCTCCCATGAGCTGAACAGTCGCTGGCCAGTCGAGACGGTGACACCGATAGGCAGACCCGGTGCGGACTGCACGCCAAGACGTTCGGCCTTCTTGCTGACCTGCTTATAGGACATGGCCGATACGTCCTTGCCCCGGCCCATGTGTGCCCCCGCGCGGTCCACACGAGTGCGCTTGCCACGCAGTTTCAGTGTCAGCAGCAGCACTGCTACTGCCAGTAGCAACACGCACAGGCCCAGGCCGGCCACCACGAGCCAACCGTAGGTGCCCGGCCAGGCCAGATCACCGCCGATCAGGGCAAATGGGATCGCGAAGGGATTGGCCGGAACATCGGCGCCCGTGCCGGCCCAGGCGTGGCCTAAGTGCATTCCGGCGTACAGGCCGCCCACACCGAGCAAGACCACGCCGATCAGTATCCATACAAGGATGACTTCGCCGCCGCTGGCGGGGTCCTGGCGCTTGCTCGCCGAACTCATCGCGAGACCTCCTTGGGCTGTTGTAGATCCGCCCAACGGTGATTCGTGTTGCGCAGGGACGCCTCCGCCCGGGTGAGACGGGCCGCGAAGGGGATGCCGGGGCGGTTTCCCACTTTGATCAGGAACTTCCCGCGCCCGGGCGGGGCGTGGTTGCCGTCCTGGCCCCACCCTTCTGGGGAAACCCAGCTGGTCACCATCTGGCGCTCGGCATCGGAGAAATCCAGGATCGAGCCGAGGTTTTCCGGCTCGAACTCCGAGGAGGGCAGCGCCCCGACAATGACCATGCCCGAACGCTCCACGAATCCCTTCGCCTTGGCGATCTCAGAGGCATCTGCCAAGGATCGTAAATCCTTGGTGGTGTGGGAGATGAAGACCTGCCCGACCGCATCCTGGCGGTTCAACCGGGTCAGTCCATCGATCTGGTCCACCAACCCGTGACCCACCCGCAGGGCACGCCACAGCTCATCAAGTGCCAGCAGATAATGCCGCCGGGGGGCCTGGCCGGCATCGGCCAGGGCGTTGGAGACCTCCACGCTGGCGAACCCGAAAGTCCACGAGGCCAGCAGGGCGGCGGCCTGGCGGGAGGTGTCGGATCGGTACGTTGCCGATACGTCGTAGACCGCCGGGCGATCCAGGTCCATTTCCTCGCTACTTTGACCGTTGAACATGTTGCCGAATGCGCTGCCGGCAGCCAGGGAGAGCAGATCGACCCGCAATGCCTTGATCTCGCGGTAATACTCTTCGGGTGTAGCTGCACCCGTGACTGCCATGACCGAGGGCGGGGCGTCATCGAGGACCTGCAATAAGTCATCCAGGATCGGCGGCAGCGGGTCAGTGTGGCGCTCATCCAACACCGCCAGTGCCCGTTCCAATGCCGCCCGATGCATCCGGTCGGGAGTGTCACCACGCCAAATCGTCAACAGTGCCACCAGCAGGTCCAACCGGCGCAGTCCCGCGTCGGCAGCCAAAGCCCGGCCGGCATCGCCACCGATGCTGCGGGCCGCTTTGGTGGCATGGCCAGGATCGAGCGGATTGACGGTCCCGCGGCCACCACCCAGCCGGATCACCTGACCGCCCAGAGCGTCAATGGCGTCGATATAGTCGGGCCGCAGGTCGCCCAGCACCAGCGGTATATGCCCCATCGCGGCCGCGCCGGTGAGCATCTTGATCGTCAGGGTGCTCTTTCCCATCGCCGGCTTGGACAAGATGAACACGCTGGGGTTGGCGATCAGCCCCTTACTGAACCAGGAGATCGGATCGCCACACACCGCATCGCCGGTCGCCAGATGCGGCCCCAAAGGCGTGCCCACCAAAGGGGCAGGCGAGCCGACGCTGAACGGATACAGCCCGCAGACCTGGCCGGAGGTGCCACGCCACTCCGTAGCTGCCTCCACCCGCGGCCACGATCCCCCACCGCGACCTGGCCATCCTCGCCGGGGCGGGAAGGCTGGCTTGGTGACCACTGGCTTACTCACATCATCCTCCGCAGCTCGGTGGGCACGCGCAGCATCGTCGGCAGCACCAACCCCAGCGGGAGGCTGGCCGCGAATGCCGAATCCTGCGATCCGTAGACGGGGCGCAGGCTTACCCGAGCCTGCCCGGCCAGGTGCTGGACCAGATCGGTACTCTCCCGCACGCGGCGGGCAAGGTCGGTATCGTCCTCGAGGTCCTCAGCTTCGAGGGTGGCGGTGACAAGGACACCGAAATCGACCAGCCCCGCACCCCGAGACTCTTCCTCGGCCACCCGGTCGGCGATGCGCTTTTCCATCAGCGCCCGAGCCGGCGGTCTATTCCCGCTGGCGCGCACATCAGCATTGCGCTTATCGCTCTCGACGATCCAGGCCGTATTGGCCGCATCAATGGGACGAAACAGCATCGTCACGCGCTTACGCGGCAGATCTGGGTGAGGGGCCAGCAGCGGGCGCAGCACGTCATTGGTCACCACTCCCGCGGGAGGTTTGGGCATCGACCAGGTGACCGAGACCGCGCTGTCGTGACGATAGTGGCCCCAGGCCGCCTCGGTAGCCGTCGGGCCCACATCGGCCCACCGCAGCTCATGGCCGGTTTGCTCGCTGGCCAAGTCGTCCAGTGGGCCCACGACCTTGGGGTCATAGGCCACCCGCATCAGCTCACACAGCTGCGCCCCTGCCATGGGCACCACCGGGCCGGCACCGGTACCTGCCGATAGGGAGGCAGTAAATCCCGGTAGCCGGCTGGCCAAGGAGCGTAGAACCGCCGGGGTGTCTTTGCTGCGCCCAGCCGTCGAGGAAGCGAAGGTCAGCGCAATGTAGCAATTCAGCCGCGTGGACCCTGTGGGCCAGTCGCTGGCGACTTCCTCCATCATCGCTTTGGCGAAATCAGGAGCATCATCTGCCACGATGCCCCGCACACGCTGACGCAGCCGCTGGCCACTATCGGGCGCGGTCTCGACGGTCACGGCCGCACTAATAAGCCCCTGCTCGTTACCAGCACCGGCCAGCCAGGCACCCCAATTGGCCACCCACTGATCGACCACCTCCTCATCGACCAGGGCAGCACCATCAGGATCGGCCCGCAGCACCACGGTGTAATAGTCAAACCCGCGCATATGCACCACGGCAAAAGGCCGGTCCCAGCTATCGACCGACTCGTATAAGTGCGTGGAGGCCGCCAGGCCCGGCAAGGCCGCGGTGCCCCACGGAATGCGGCCCAGTACCCCGGAGCGATACAAGTGGGCGCCACTCGAACGGGTGCGCCACCACGCCACACGCGCCAGCAGGCGCTGGCCCAGGGTGTAGCCGTGCTTGTCGGTCTTGACGATCAAAAACACCGCCACCGCGCCGACGAAGAACACTCCCAGGGAGATGCCGTAGGAGTTAGTAAACATGAAGACCACGACAGTGGTAATCAGCGTCAGGAAAATCAGCAACGTACCCAGCGTGCTCACCGTGCGCAGGCCCGCGCTCAGTGGGCGCCGCCAGTACCCATACGTACGCCGCTGGCGGCCAGCGGTCGATGTGGTGCTCATCTTTACTCTCCCGACCCCTCAGAATCGATACTGTCCTCGGTACTGCTGCTCAGATGCTGGCCCGCAGCAAACCCGTCCGCAGGGCGCATAGAACCGCCACCGGCTCCCGACGGAGCCGACCCGCCCGGTGAGTCCGCAGGCGACGAGCCAGCAGACGAACCGCCAGGCGACGGCCCCGGCACGCCACCCTGCTCACCAGCAGACCCGGACGGCCCCGGCGCGCCCGGAGCGCCGGATTGGCCCCCCGATCCACCCGGGGAAGCACCGCCCGGCGAGGCGCCAGCCCCAGCCGCGCCCTGCGGGCCGGCAGAGCCCGCAGTTCCGGACGCCGCAGCAGCACCTCCACCTTGGCTAGCGGCCATGCCGCCACTAGAGGCCATGCCCCCGCTCGCGGCGGCCGCACCGGTCGGGGCCGCAGCTCCCACACCAGCCAGACCCACCGCGCCGGCCATCACCCCGCCTGCTATCAGGCCACCAGCGCCGCCGCCACCGGCGACCGAGGACGTGGCAGGGGCAATGACGCGAAGCAGCGCCGGTAGCGCTACCAGAGCCAGCCCCATCAGGGTAAAGCCCATGATCACGTTCAAGATCGCCGTCTGCGTATCACCCATGCTGTAAGCGCTGGTATCCAGCAGAGAAAACGCGGTGGCGTAAATAATCGCCGCCACTGGCTTGTACAAGATCAGCGCCAAGATCCACTTGGCGTATTTGCCCAACCACTGCCGGCCCGTCCCGCTGATCGCCGCGGCGGCCACCAGTGGCAGCATCACCGCCATCACCACCAGGATCGCGCTGCGGCCGATCATCAGTATCGCTTGGACCAGCGACATCAGCAGCAAGATGATGCCACCCAGAATGATCCCGAAGGTGGAGAGCCACATCGATTCCGCCGAGGCGTAGGACGAAGCATAGGAATCATACGGTGCAGGTAGCTTGTCGGCGGCCGGCCCGACGACGCCAGAGAACATCGAGAACAGGTTCTCGCCAAAGTCTCGGTTCTCCTGTAGAGGGCCAGTCGGGCTCAGCAGCCAGTTCGCAAACCCATCAGAGGCCTGAATGAGCAGATCCACAACGAAGATGCCCGAGGCGGAGACCACCGTCATCAACACCACGCCATGCAACAAGGACCGCAGGTCCTCACCACGGCGGCTGATCATAATGCGCCCAGCACCCACCAAAACGCACAGCACCGCAATGGCCAGCACGTACCACTGCAGCGGATCCTGCACCCGCTTAATTTCATCAGCCGGCTCGGGGGTGACAGCGTGATGAGCCTGCTCGGGCTGCTGCACCGTCAGCTGTGGGACCGGAATCTCCACCCACAACGTGCCCACTGTCGCTAGAGTCTCCCCAGCAAACTCAGCCACCGACAGGGCTGCCTTCTCCAAAGCCCCAGCGGTAGCCTCGGCCACCCTGCACACAACATCGAGAGCGGCGCAGTCATCCTCCGAGGCCTCTTCTTCGGTCGGCTGACCGGGGACTTCGCCCCAGGTCTCTTCGCCGATCTGGACACCAACCACGTCGCCGTCATCATTGGTGACGACATACGGCTCACAAGCAGGGTTGAGGGGCGCGTCCAGGTGCACATTCATACAACTGATAGCGAACGTCTCCGTCTGGCTGTCCTCGCCCTGCCATTCTTCCGGCAAGGGGGCATCGGGGTCAGCCGGCCCTGCAGTGGCATAGGCCGGCACCGCAACCAAGGCGGCCAGCAGGGTGGCTACGAGCGCCGCCAGCAGACGCAGCGCCCTCATGGGGCCGGCTCCCACAATACGTAATTGGACAATTGCGGGTTACGTTCAACAACGAACCGCTCCGCGGTGTCGGGCATTGTGAGGACGTGCCAGTCACCAGCCTCCCACCTGATACTAAAAGATAGCGAGATGCGGTTCCCTTGTGGGTCACCAATCAGGAGGGTCACTGGCAGAGCTGGCGCAGTCTCCGTGCCGGCCAGGTGTGAGGGGACGTTGTAGCCGATGATGTTGCCGTCGCCGCCCGACGATTGCGGACCCTCCATCTCAAGGACTTTCCGCTCGGGCGTATCTGACATGAACCGGGCATCGTAAGCCAGTGCGCTCTGATTACTGACCTGCTTGACGTAATTGGCCGTGGCCAGCAGGGCGCCTGTGACCGACTGGTCATAGCAGCGATAGACCCCATCAGCGTCTCGGATCGCTGGCCCGTACTCGTCGGAGACGACTATCGAGCGGCCATTGGGCAAGTCCTCATAGTGCACCTTTTCCAGAGGTTTGGACACGTCACGCTCGGGAGCGGTCACCTCCGGGCATTCATCGCCCGTGCTGTCCACCTCCCGCACCGAATCTGCGGTTGACTCGTGCGACTCTGACGGGCTGGGCGAGGGGGTCTCTGAGGCGGTGGCAGCATTCCAGACGAGTAGACCGCCCCCGCCGAGGACGACGACGGCTAGAAAAACGGCCGCGGCGATCAGTCCGCGGGGGCGTTTTTTCTTCTCAGGTTCTTCGCTCACGATCTCTCTCCCCTCGATAGGCACCTATCAGAAAGGTGCGTCAGGCCATGAGCAGGTTCACCATGCCGCTGGCTGAGGCGGCCACGATGCACCCAATGGCCACCAGGGCGATGTTGCCCCCGTGCTTGGCCATGGTGCCGTGGGAGTGCTGGACCATCAGGGCGCCGGCGCAGATCAAGAACCCCAGGACTCCCAGGCCCATCACGATCCACAGCGCCCAATTGAGCAGGTCCAGGAACGAGGACGATCCCGGCGGAGCCACCGGCGAGGGGTCCGGCGCCTGAGCGCGGACTGCCACGGATACCTGGGCGGCTAAGAAGGTGGACACTGGTCGTCTCCCATCACTGACTGGATCTGGTCGCGTACTTGGTCTAATAGGTGGTGGATGGCTCGTGGCAGGTCGGCGTCCTGGTCGATGCGCCACAGCTCGACCCAGGGAACCTGCCATATGTGCGGGACTGCCCCGGCGGTGCGCTCGACCTCATGACGCAAGGGCTTGGGCAGCCGGCCCGGGGCATCGGGCACCAGGAGCAAGCCCATCAAATGGCACCCCGGTATTTCCCCGGTGAGCCACTGCCGTACTGCCGCCCGCGCCCGGGCAAGGCCGGTGGCGTGGGTGCGGGCCACTAGCACGGCCCGAGACTGCACCTGGCCCGCAGGCACGCTCGGCCAGCAATGGCCGGCTGGTGTGAAGCCGAAATAGCGGGACAGCTGGGTCTCCCCCGCCCCGCCGTGCACGCCGACCAGGTGCGGCGTAGCCGAGGCAGGGACTGCCACGGCGGGCAGCTGATCCTCCCGCTCCGGCACGGCAACACTGCCTGGACGCGGGCGCCATGAACCAGCCAGAGCCCCAGGACTGGTCTGGGGCGCATGGCCGGGAGCCTCCGACTCAGCGGGTGGTGATGCGGACTCTGGCGAGCTGGTCTCGCTCGGGCGCGAGGACAGCGACAAATACGGGTTCTTCGATTCGTCCATTGGCTCCCCCAAATTGGCGACCCTGCCTCGCACCTTCGCCTCCTCACCATAATCTGGGTCAGTGGCTCAGACGCTACAAGCGTCTACGACACTGCCAACACTCCAATTTGTTCTATTCTATCCTACTGCAGATCGGACCATCTTTGCTAGAGTACTTGTTACAAGAACTTCCGATCTTCTCGACTGCGGACGAGGTGGCGGAGGTCCTGGCCACCCCTAGGCACGTAGTCCAGCGGTGGCTACGGGCAGGGACACTGCCCGGTTGGAGACTGAAATCAGGATGGGTGATTCTCACGGTGGAACTGCGCCAGCACCTCCAGCAAGGGCGTGTGGATGCGCCCGAGCCGGCAGCCTCGGCCGCCGGCGTTGATGAGCTGCTGGGCCAGGCTCTCAGCGGCCTGCCCACTCATCTCAGCGTGCGCGAGGTCGCCGATCTCTTCGATATCGCCTCCACCACCGCCTACTCATGGCTGACGCACGGTCATATGCCCGGCTACCGCCTCCCCGGCGGATGGGTCGTGCTGCGCGAGGAGGTGATCGAGTACCTCACCGCTCGGCGCGAGCAGCGCCCGGCCCGCCGCGACGTGCTGGCAGAACTGTACGAGCAAGCTCCCACGAAGCTGCGTCCTGGCGATATCAGCACCATCCTCGGCATCAGCAGTAAGAGCACGTGGTCGCTGCTGCGCTCGGGGCATATGCCCGCTTACGCTATCGGACCCGATGGGCGGTATCGGTTCGCGCTCAAAGACGAAATGCTGCAATGGCAGCGCCAGTGCTCCAACGGCGCTCTGGAGAACCTGGGTGCGGGCCAATGAACAGGTCCGCATTCGCCACACTTGGCGCCGCAGGCGCCGCGGCCATGCTCATGCTTGCCTCCGGTTGTGCAAGCAACACCGCTGAGCCACCACAGCCCGAGCCCTCCACCAGCACTCCCGCCAGTAGCCAGGCCACTCCGTGGGACCACGACAGCTACGAGCCGGTGGAGCAAGTCGAGCCAACCGCATCCGCTGGCGAACTAGCTGATGTGGCCAAGCACTTCATCGAGGTCTACGGCGGCGATTACGACGACCACGACCAGTGGTGGCAGCACGTGGAACCACTCGTGGCCCAGGGCCAGCGCGAGAAGTTCCGCAGCGTTGGCCTGGATGCTGTGGCCCAAATTGATCTGACGATCACTGGCGATATCACCATCGAAGACCAGTCCAGCCCGTTCGTAGCCACCGCCACCGTGCCTACGGCGGCTGGCACCATTCATCTCGTCATGAGCTGCGCCAGCAAAGGACAGCCCTGGCTCGTGGAGTCCATGAGCCGATGAATCAGCAGAAGCAGCAAGCCGCAGCGGGAGCCGCAGGCGCCCGCCTGGCCATGAGCCACCCCGGCATCCTGGCCGTGGGGGCCGTGCTTGTTGCTGCCGTGTTGTTGATCGGTTTGGTGCTGTCCTTGATCTTCCTCGTCGTGCAGGATGAGCAACCACAAGCTGCGGGCGAGGCGTGCTCTCTGGTGGGGGTCGTGCCTGAATCCGAGGAAACCACCGGTGGCACACGCCTGAAAGCCCTCAGCAGTGAAGACTGGTCCACCATCCAGCTCAATAATGCCGCCACTATCGCCAGTGTGGCGGCACAACGCGGTTATGATGCTCGCGCCACGGCGGTGGCCATCAATGTGGCCATGGTCGAGACCAACCTGCGCAACCTCGCCAACGACGGCTCTTTTCGCTACCGGCCCGGGGTGATGTCTCGGTCTGAATGGAACAAGGCCAGAGAGGTAGCCCAGACCTCCATGGACCAGCCCCACGATGGCACTGGCTCGGATTGGGACTCGGTGGGCCTCTTTCAGCAGCGCCCCTCAGCAGGATGGGGCGAGGTTGCCGACCTGATGGACCCCGCCACCGCCACCACTAAATTCTTCGACGCGATGGAAGACGTCGATGGGTGGCACACGATCACCGGACCAGAGCTGGCCCAGCGCGTCCAGCGCAGCGCTTTTCCTGACCGCTATGTAGACAAATGGCCCGCCGCGCAGGACCTGGCAGCGAACCTGGCCGGCTATGCCCGGCAAGCCTGCGACCAAGCACCGGCGGGGACCATCAGCGCTGATGGATGGACACTGCCCGTGCCCGCCGGGGATTACAGCCTCACTGGCCGATTCGGCACAGCTCGGCTCAATTACACCCACATGGGCGATGACTTCGCTGCCCCAC
>Ga0079226_10000725_pt1 | contig 24013 bp, 23 predicted proteins | sample Poulit2014_FD_76345 | JGI IMG/M metagenome (GOLD analysis project Ga0079226, IMG submission 76345) | Agricultural soil microbial communities from Georgia to study Nitrogen management - Poultry litter 2014 | ecosystem: Environmental > Terrestrial > Soil > Agricultural land | place: USA: Georgia...
AAAATAGCACCCTGGTTTGTTATACGAGATTTATATCAGAATTACTCCGCGGCATGGCAAACCATGGTTACTGACCTACTGACCGGCCCGCAGTATGCGGTTCTTGCAGTGCTGAACGAGAATGACGGGGCCGACCAAACCTCCGTTGCCGAGGCTTCTCTACTTGACGGTTCCACTATGGTAGACGTATCGCGCCGATTAGAACGTCGAGGACTAATGGTCCGCACTCGCTCCCAAGTCGATGGACGGCGAAAAGTTTTACATATTACCGCCCTAGGAGAAGCTACGCTGAAAGAAGCTCGTCACCAGGCAGAAGCATTAAATCAAAAGTTGTTCTCTCATTTGCCTGAGCAACAAGAACAAATCATGAAACAGCTCATTGAGCTTGCCAGCCATTGGCGGGGGTTGCTAGATGCACCACCCTCCCAAAAATAAGCCATGACACCGGGTCGGCCCAGAGGATCCAACAATACTGCACTTTCTTGAGCTGTAGCCACTGAGAATGACATGAGCTGAGGTTTACGCCTCCGAGACGTTTCTAACATTCTCTAAACCATCTGCGCTTTCTTAGACATGCTAAGAAATCTTTCACCTGCACGCTAGCTTCTGAATACAAATGACCTTATTTTTACGCCTGCTATTATCTAGCTTTCGTTATGCATGTTATGTAGTGCAGCATCGCGTGCATACAAAACATGTTCTCGCATGAGCCGTTCTGCTGCTTCTGCATCGCGAGCTTGAAGCGCTGCGAGAATATCACGATGTTGCTGACAGAAGACGGGTCGCGGATCGTGATCGACGCTTTGGGCATATGCGGAATAAACTAGTGGCATTTCAGTCAACAGTTTTATCATAGGAGTCATCCTAGAGTTATTAGAAAACTCTTGGATTTTTCTATGGAAGAAGAGGTTCTCAGCAACTATCTCTCTAGAGTCTTCATCCTCAAGAAGAGCCTCGAACCGATTACAGCTTTCATGAAGTTCCTCAAAAGCCGCATCGGTAAGATTTTGAGCACTCTTGCCTGCTGCATACCCTTCTAGAACTGCTCGAAGTTCATATGCGTCCATCAATTCCGTGTCCGTATGAACACGGACGCGGGCCTTTTGCCCCCTACTAAGTTCTACTAATCCTGAAGCACGCAAGGACATTAAAGCTTCACGGATAGGGGTCCTACTCAATCCAAAGCGCTCAGCAAGCATGGTTTCTGGTAGAACCGTACCGGGCGCCAACTCACCATCAAGGATGGCGGACTTGATAGCATGTTCCGCTATCTCTGCAGCGCTCCGATAGGCGAGGGAAGTTAGTGATCCCGCTTCGCTCCTCTTAGACATGAAGTCTCTCCTTTACATATAGTGTATCCAGTATACATTCTGGTCGAGAGGGTCTAAAGATGCTCAAGCACTCCGGATGAAGGTGTGATGAATCATGTCGCCAAGCTAACGGCCTCGCTACACGAAACAGCTCGCTAAAGTCCTTTGCGGGAAGCTTACTATTTCAATTACTGTAGGAGCCCCGGGCGGTCAGTCACGCCAAACAGCGCAACGCTATAGATTGGCAAGGCATGCGGGTACGGTTCTACCGCCGCTCATCGGGAGTACTTTTAAGCCAGGCGCCTGACGTTGGCTATCACCCAGCTGGCATCCCTGGGACCTGGGAATCGGGCCTCCTGAACTGGCGTTACCACCCAAGCCCTACAGGATGGCAACCGCCACTTACTGCTTTCTGGTCAGATCTTCCTGGGTGATACAGGCTTCTCCGGAAAAACCCTTAAAGGTTTTACTAACAAGTAACAACAACCTGCAGGCCACATTATTGCAGCCGAATCGCGAAGACGAACCCAACGGTACCGCAACCCGACAATATCCGCGACTGACCAGCCCCCACTGGAAGCGAAACCAGAGATCCATTTGGGCTACCTCACCAAGTTCGGTGCATCAATCGATCCGGGGGATCCTCTCACTTACAACGGCCGCAGTTCGCGTCCTTTATCTTTGAGCATTCTCATCGATCGTTGCAAACCAGTACGCTCGGCAAACATCCTCGGTTCGAGGGAGTTGGCGGATTTCTACCCAATTTTTTCCACTAGTCATGTCTTTTAGTTTGAACGGAGGATGGGTCAAGATTCCTCCGTCATTAAAGGGGCATTTTTCGCGCATCCTTGACGTAGGAATGAAGTTACTCCTGGGCGGACATCTCAGCGATGGCATGTTTGGCAGCTGTCCATGCAAGCAAAGCGCATTTCACCCTTGCAACGTTTGGGGAGATACTTGCTAAAGCGGCTGCGTCGCCGAATAACTCTTCTTGTAATTGAAGCTTTCCGCGCGATAGTAACACAGTGTTAAAGGTCTTAATTCGATCCGAGAGTTCGAACGTTGGTAGTCCCCGCGCAAGATCTGCCAACAAAGATGCCGAGGCTTGTGAAATGGCACAGCCGCGTCCTGTCCAACAGACTTCACTAATTACTTGATCAGCGCCAAGATGTAGCTGCAACGTAATTTCATCGCCGCAGATAGGGTTGACTTGGCGTGATTCTCCGTCGGCGGAATTCAGGAGGCTAGGTCCATGATTTCGAGAATGTGCCAGGATAATCTCCTGATATATATTCCGTAGATCTGAAGAAATCATTGGTTACCCCAACAGAAAGTTAAATAGTCCATTACAACCTTAGATAATCGCGTTTTTTATCTTCAGTAACCTAAAAATAGTAGATAAATGAACACCCTGACATAACGATGCAGCACTAGTAGCACCCGAAACTGCTATAAGAATCATCATGAAGCCTATAAGAAGATATAGTATCTCATAACTGTAATACGCCTCGCGTCAGCATGGGCGATCACGTTTGGCTAGCAGACTATTCATACCTTTCAGGGGAGATCTGCCTAGGACTTAGTTACACAGCACATGAGCACAAAATGTTTCACAGTCTCTTCAGTTAAAGTGCGCTCATGAGCCGTATCGACAGCTTTGCATCCAGCAATGTTTATACGACAGTGCCTCAAGGAATTGCCCTTAACCGCCGATGGCACTCATAGTGCGTTGTGGCTGAACAAAGCCAGGCATCCCCAAGCCGGTCTTTGTTTGGCCGTGAGCTCGCGGTTTGTGCCACATAGCTTCTCGCCACGCGGCAGCGATTGTGTCATCGGAGGAGCCATCACGGAGTAAGTCGAGGAGATCAGTTTCTTGGTGTGAAAAAAGACAGGAGCGAACCTTTGCGTCTGCGGTCAACCGAGTTCTTGTACACTCAGCGCAGAATGGTTCAGTTACTGATGCGATGATGCCTACGGTACCAATGACTTCCTCAGATGCCGGATCTCTAACATTGAAGAGTTCAGCCGGAGCTGAGCCACGCTGCATTTCATGTGGACTGAGTGTATAGGTTTGCGAGAGCTGATCACGGATCTCAGCTGCCGTCACCATGTTCGCACGTTTCCATTTTTGATCGGCATCTAAGGGCATTTGTTCGATGAAGCGAAGCTTGTAACCGTGTTTCAATGACCAAGTCAGTAATTCGGTGGCTTCATGATCATTAATGCCACGGAGTAAAACTGCATTAATTTTAATAGGTTCTAAGCCGGCTGCTTTGGCAGCATGCAGTCCAGTTAGGACTTTAGTTAGCCGGTCGCGGCGGGTGATTTTAGCGAACGTTTCTGGGCATACGGTATCTAGTGACACATTAATCCGGGACAGGCCAGCCGTTACCAGATCTTCGATTTTACGCTCAAGGTTGATCCCGTTGGTGGTCATGGAAAGTTCGACCTCGGGGTGGAGAGCGTGGATACCTCCAATAATGTCGACGAGATCTGCTCGAACAAGAGGTTCACCGCCGGTGAAGCGTATTTCGTTGACACCGAGTTGTCGAATAGCGATATCAGCCAGTCTGATCGCTTCATGTGCGGCAAGTAAGCTATTTTTCTCAAGCCAGTCAAGACCTTCTGCTGGCATGCAGTATCGACAGCGCAAATTACATTTGTCGACTAGTGACATACGAAGATCGGTTGCGGTACGTCCGAATTGATCGATCAGGCCTGACAATAGTGCTCCTTGCTACCGCAAACATTGTATGACTTAAGCGGAATTGGGGTAAACGTGCTGTATTTCACTTACAATTCACTTTATAGGTATCCTAGACCTTTTGATAGGCGGATGAAAGAGACTAATGAAGCACCAACTCAGTCACGTCCGTGCTGATGGATCGGCACACATGGTTGACGTGACGGGGAAAGATATCACATCGAGAAATTCGCGAGCTCAAGCAGTTATTCATACACGCAAGGAAGTTCTGCATATGATCGCTGAGGCAGACTTACCTAAAGGCGATGCCCTTCCAGTAGCTCGAATCGCTGGGATTATGGCCGCCAAGAAAGCTTGTGAGTCGATTCCACTGTGTCATCCGATCCCGCTCGGGAAGATCACTGTGGACTTTGAAGTAGATCCTACGCAAGGAAGCGTAACGATAATCACTAATGTCAAGACTAAAGGTGGCACTGGGGTTGAAATGGAAGCGCTATCGGCAGCATCTACTGCAGCATTGACAATTTATGACATGATCAAAGCTGCTGACCCTCTTGCAGTTATCACGAATATCAAAGTCTTGGAAAAAACCGGTGGAAAATCTGGGGATTGGGTCGCTGATAATTCAGAGGATCGGACATCAACACCTCGTCGGTAGTGGCATTAATGGTGCCATAAGACAGTCCGGTACCCACCGTGCATTTGAGGTGATAGGCAATATCCCATACCGTCATGTCACCGGCATACAAGCTGTTAATCATCTCATCCATCCCGCCGACGCGTTGCGAGCCTTTGGGCACAAACGTGGGAGGAGGGAAGGATTTGAATAGTAGCCGCAAGCCTATCCTCACGGGAACTGGCGACGGATCGCAGCTTGCCGCGAGGATAGGCATTTACGCTTTATCATTTTCAAAATACTGGTAGTTGGAACGGGGTCGTGTTCCGTTAGCGGCTATCTTGGTGTGTAAAATCTCTTGCGTTCTCTACTAAGAGCTCCGATGAGGCGCTATCTACTTCCTCATGTCTATCTGAATTAGGCGTTGAACTTTCGATGCCTATGTTGTCAAGGTCTTTTCCTCTTGTTTCAGGTGCCAATCTTGACATCACAATAATTGCCAGGACGGATGCCACTAGAAGAACGATAAACGTATTGGTAACGCCGAGCACCGGGAAGGCCCACGCACTAAATACAATAGGCATGAGACCCGTGACTACCCGACTGAATGACGATGCCCAAGCAAACCCGCTTGCCCTATACAATGTTGGATATATTTCAGAGGTGTATGCATAGAGCACGGGAATGACAATCTGCACGACGAGCCCAAACACTGCAATCAGCACAAGGGCCAATCCTGTGACCTGTAATGTAGCTCCGATTCCCACAAGAGCACTCGCGGAGAGCAATGATCCGATTGCGAGGAGCCACTTTCTGCCAATTCTATCTATCAACGCAATAGCAATTATGCAGCCGAAGATACCAATCGCAGCCATAATTGTAGTGCCAAGGAATGAAATCGTTTCCCCTGCACCAGACTCAGCAAGCAGAGTTGGTAGCCATGAGAGAGCTGTATAGTACACGGTCATTATAGTGCCGAAGAGAAACCATGCTGCGAAAGTAATACCTGGGAACTTGGTCCAAATACCTTTGATCTGCTCCCAGCCCGCCATGAAACCGGTTTTTTCTTTCTCTTCTACCACCGGAGGTATAACATATGCTTCAACAGATGCGCCTGTTTTTTCTACCAATTCATCGATGACACGACGCGCTTCCTCTTCGGCGCCACGTTTACTTAAATAAATGGGAGATTCTGGAATACCACGACGTATCCAGACAATTAATAGCGCTGGTAGCACCATCAGCACTAGCATCCAGCGCCAGCTTTCTGGAATGTTCACCAATAATAGTGATGAGACTCCAGCTAACGTGACACCGATTGGCCACCAAAGGTTCAAGGCAGTCATGACTCTCCCTCGCACGTGCTTTGGAGTAAACTCACTCACAAGTGCGTAGTCAACAGGGATACATCCCCCTAGGCCAATGCCTGCAAGGAAGCGCAGCAGAATGAAGATTTCATAGTTTGGCGCCATCGCGCCAACAACAGAGAACAAAGCAAAGATCAATAAGGTAATAGTAAAAGCTTTCTTTCGCCCTATTCTATCGGCGATACTTCCCCAAATCACCGCGCCTATTGCCATGCCAATTAGGTTTGCAGTAGCTATATACCCTCTGTCAGCAGCACTAACTTCAAAAGCCATGCCCACTAATGGTGTGAGAAAGCCATTCAATGCGATATCCCAAGCATCGAACATGAATCCCAACCCGCCGATAATGAAAATCTTTCCTTGAACCCCCCATTTCCAGGGGAGTCTCTGAACGATCTGATCACCAGTTTTCACGTGATATCCTTACTTTGGTCTCGGCCGCGTCATTTTTGCAACTCTGAGACGCCAGCTCTGCATTGTATGTTTTCAGATCCCTGTGCAAAGAGATCAATCAGCTGGCACTACATCGGCCTTCTTAGCCGTAGAGCCATCGGTCTTCTAAAAACTTAGATTCCTCCAAAGAACTTCTGCATTTACGCGGAGATGCTGGCCATACATTAAAAGCTCCTTGAAGGTTTAACAGTGGAAACTTCACTGCGGTGTTGTGCGGTGGCCGATTATGAAACCGACAATCACAAAGCATACATGACTTGTATCACAGTGTATACTGTGCATTGTATCTTATATACATTAATGTCTAAGCTCAAGCCCTGCGTCTTAGATCATTTGCGCGAAACTTTTATGTGAAGTTATGGACGAGATCTTCGTCTTAAGGGGCTACCCACTCATTACCTATAAGCTCAGCACTGCCGAGCTGACTAAGAGTTTGGAGTACTGCCACCACGATCTGCAGAGAGATGGGCCCGGTAGGGTTCTGCACGCAGTTATTGAGTAAAGGTATTCTAGACTCAAACCGTCAGTGCACCACCCCCCAATGAAGTTATGTTAGAGGTGGATTGCGGCAGAATTAGGACGCCCTGGATTACCGGAGTCCGAAAGGTGTCGAGTCTGAGAACTATGGAAGTAAGGCGCATTCATTTAGCGATCTTTCCAAATTTTTAGAAGGGGCTCTGGACTCGGGTGTTTTCAGTTCTGCAGCTTCGGTGTGAAATCTTGCTTCCAGATCTCCCTGAGTGCAGGGTCGGACTGGTCAAACGCCCCGATCACCGCAAAGCGGTTCCTCGCCGACCTTGAAGAACTCCTTATTCACTGCGGAGTCCTTGCGGTACTGCTAAGCGACGATGGACTTGAAGTTGATATAACACGTGTGTAAATCGAATATTAGAGAGCATGCCGTTGATGTTCATTCCACCACAACGACCTTGACTCCTGCCCCGGTCTTTTCGATTTGATCACCCTGAAGAAGCGTTATCACGAGCGATCCTTTGCCAGATCTCTTCAATTTCCTTGAGAGCCAACATTAGTTCAGCTCGGCGATCCAGTGGGAGATCATTGAAAAGGTGCTCTGCAAGCTTTCTTTCTCGATCGCGCGCCTCTGTGAGGGCCTTCTTCCCCAACGATGTAATCTCAAGGAGCTTGACCCGCTTGTCTTCAAGTGAAGTGAAACGCACAATGAGTTCCCGCCTCTCAAGACGCTTCACCATGTCGCTCATTGTCGAGGGGTCCACTGCGGCTGCAGCAGCGACAGATGCCAAATCTGCTCTTGGATTGTGCTCCACGACAGCGAGTACTGCGTACTGAGGCCCAGTGATGAAGTTTTCCATATGTTGATTCCATAGCGTCAGATACGCCTGGTATATTTTGCGCGCTTTGAAACCTGGTGCTTTCACAAGCCATTCGGGGGTGAATGCGCCGCGCGACTCGCGTGTTGGTGTCACTCTGGTCTTTTTCTCATCTCAATATTCATGACGTCATCAAGGAAGATATATGATGCAGCCGCAAGCGCAACCTCAGGGATTTTCTCATTTTCCGGCGGTGGTCGATCTAATGCTGGGATCCTCATCAATTGTAAAAGACAATTCATGAGAGCAGAAGCAGGCAGGCTGCTTACCACGCCCTTGAGAACAGTCAGATTGGCAGCTTGTTAAGTTTATAACAGGTGACAAACCATTTCTGGGGACACTTCCCAGAACACCAGAAGGAACGTTTTGTGGCTCCTTCACCCTTCAAAACTATGGGGTGAGGGGAGCTTATGCTGGACCCTCCTGGATAAATGCTCCCCACACTGGTGTTCTGGTGCTCATATAAGACTTATCGTGTCCTTTGGCCGAAAGCTCGTGTGACAATCCAGCCTTGAACGCAGCCGCTGAGGAAAACAGCTACCCATGCCCAAGTAGGTGTGGCACTGGCCGTCGCAGATAAAGCCTCTGCCGGGGAGTTAGGGGAGGCCCCATTTGGTGTGCTCGATGCGGGCGCTGATGTTGTAGTGTTGTTTTTTTCATCGCGAGGGGCTTCATTCTCGAGAAGCTTCGTGATGTTTTTAGCGAACTGGCCCAAGATTCTGTTGGCCACTGCGCTTATAGCTCCTTTGCCAAACTGTGCGAACTTGCCTTTCACTAAGACGTCGGTTTCCACATTAAGTATCGAGTTTTCACCTTCAGGGGTGACGCTGACTGTCACGTTAGCTTCGGCAGTGCCGTTGCCCTTTGTATCCTCCCCGCTTGCGACAAGCTTTACTATTCCCTGATCAGGCACTGTTTCGGTGAACTGTATTGTTCCCTCGAACGCTGCAGTGATAGGTCCCACTTTAAACGTAACCCGAGCACGGTGCTCGTTACCGTCACTGCTCAGGAGTTCGGCACCGGGAATACATGTGACTACCCTCTCAACGTCAGTAATGACATCATAGAGGGCCTCTGGGGTGGCATTAACTCGAACTTCGTTAGTGATTAGCAAGGCGCGTCCTCCTTTGTAATTCTGCAGCTTCCGCAACGCTGTGCTGCGGCTTCCTCAATGGCGTCCACGATCGGTTCGTACCCAGTGCATCGGCAGAGATTACTTGAGACGAGTTCACGAACCTGCTCTCGATCCATGCACGGCGATTCTCGCAATGCACCCTCCGCGAGCATTATGAACCCTGGAGTGCAAAACCCGCATTGCAGGGCGTGGTGCTTAGTAAAGGCAGCTTGGACATCGTTGAGGTCCTCTGGTGAACCCACTGATTCTACCGTCTCAATCTCTTTCCCATCTGCCTGTACTCCAAACATGAGACAAGACCTCGTCGGCTGATTATTAACGAGAACAGTACACGCGCCGCAGATCCCGTGTTCGCAGGCAATGTGTGTCCCAGTCAAAAGAAGGTCGTGGCGTAATACATCCGCCAGGGTCCTACGGGGCTCGATGACTATCTCGTGCTCCTTACCGTTAACTTTGAGCGTCACTAGTTGGGAGTTGCTCATGCTGGTGTCCTTTCCGCTGCCTGAATGCAATTAAGCACAGCCCAGGGAGTAATGGGCGTGTTTTCTATGGATTCTCCTGTTTCTACTAGCGCATCATTGACCGAATTCAATATAGTCGCCGGTGCGCCAATGGTTCCGCCCTCGCCGGCGCCCTTGGCGCCGGTCTCAGTGACTAGAGAAGGAGTCTCGAGGTGGTGGATTTCCACGTCTGGGATTTCCGATGCAGTAGGGAATAGGTAATCCATAAAACTCGTGACAGCTGGTGCTCCGAACTCGTCATAGGTGATTTCCTCGAACAAGGCACCAGCTATCCCTTGAGCAATGCCTCCACGAGCCTGGCCCTCTACAACCTGGGGGTTGAGTGCTACTCCGCAGTCCTCAACACAAATGAACTTGAGGATACGGACCTCTCCAGTTCCAGGGTCGACCTCCGTCACAGCGGCGTGACAAGCGTTAGAAAAGGTACCGTCACTACCTACATCGTATGAAGCCTTGGCACTCAGGCCGGGTTCGATATTTTGTGGTAACAGGTGAGCTTGATGGTATGAAATGGCAGCGATCTGTGAGTATGACAGGAAACTTTCCTGCTCATCACGTACCCTGACCCCTCCAGCGTGAATCTCAATGTCCTCCAAGGGCCTATCCATGAGATGAGCCCCGATCTGCAGGAGGCGGTCAGCAAGTTTTTTAGAAGCTAGCTTGACTGCGCTTCCTCCGATGGCAGCGGTCCGACTAGCGAAGGTACCAAACCCGTATGTAATGCGGTTAGTGTCGCCCTGGTGCACAAGGACTTTGGAGACGTCGATCTGTAGCTGATCAGCAACTATTTGTGCCAGCGTCGTTTCATGGCTCTGCCCATGATTCATGGTACCTGTGGTCACCGTCACCGATCCATCTAGATCCATAGTGGCCTCCGATAGATCGAACCCCGGGACGACCTTCATTTTTCGCTGTGCGAAAGCCGCAGATCCGTAACCAGTTCGTTCGCTGAAACAGGCGATGCCGATACCCACAAGGCGACCCTCAGCTCGGGCACTCTCCTGGTAGTCGTACCACCCTTGCTCTTTTAGTAGCTTTTGTGTGAGGTCAAGTGACTCCAAATATGATCCGGGATCGTATGTAACTCCGTTCGCGTTAGTGTAGGGGAATTCCGTGATGAGATTGCGGCGGCGAACTTCAAAAGGATCGAGATTAAGTTCCTTAGCAGCCTTTTCCATCAATCGTTCGATTACCATGACGTACTGTGGGCGACTGACACCTCGATAGGGTGCCGAGGGCGCCTTATTTGTCGCGATGGCACGGCCACGCACCCTATACTCCGGCAATTTATACACACCCGGCATTTCAGAGCTTGCCATTAGCGGTTCAATGCCAGCACTAAACGGATATGTCGAGTAAGCGCCCATATCGCAGACGACATCAGCATCCAAAGCTAAGAGGGTACCTGTGCTGGAAAATGCCGCACGGACCTGGTAATGCTGCTCGCGGGCAAGGAATGAGGCGGTGAGGGAGTCCTTGCGATCTTCGATCCACTTTACAGGACGCCGAAGACTGCGCGCAGCCGCTGCTGTCGCAATCTCTTCCCTTCCCACGACACATTTAATTCCAAAACCGCCTCCCATATCCGGAACATTCACGCGTACATTCTGTTCAGGTAAGTCTAGTGAACGTGCTGTTGCGCTGCGCACTAAGTGTGGCACTTGCGTACAGTTATGCATGACTAACTGACGGTCGCGTTCCTCCCATACAGCAACAACAGCTCGTGTTTCCAGGGGCAGTGCGTTCTGGCGACCTGTGCTTGACTCCACTTCGACTACTGTTGCCCCTCTATTAAAGGCCGCGTCGACACCGGGAGTGTCTATCATTCGTACATCGAGAAACACGTTCCCCTTTGCTTCCTCATGAAGGAGGGGGCTACCGTCTCGCAGAGCCTCGTCGGTAGAAGTTACTGCTGGGATTTCTTCATAGCTTATTGAGGCAGCTTCAACTCCATCTTCTGCCGCGTATGCATCCGTTGCGATAACGATGGCAATGGGTTCCCCAAAGAATCTCACTTTATCTGTGACAAGGATAGGCATCTCGGTGTCAGCGTACTCCGACGGTGGACGGTCGAGCTCGGCACGAATACCATTCATCCGAAGGTCAGTAGCCGTGAACGCAGCCACAACACCAGGTGTCTTGAGAGTTCCTGTCAGATCTATATCAGTCACTGTTCCATGTGCGATGCTGCTGCGCACAAATTGGGCATGTAGCATGCCATCAAGATGGATATCGTCTACAAAATGTCCTCGCCCCGTGAGTAGACGCGGGTCCTCTAGGCGAGAAACGCTCTTGCCGACGAATTTGTCTGTCCGGTGGGCCTCGGGTGTGGGTAGTTTGTTATTCATGGTGTGACTGCCTCCTCGCAGCAGTGTTTTACGATCGAGTGAACGAGGCTGCGTCCATAGCTGCCGGTGACGGGCCCGTCATCCGGGTAATCAATAGATGAGGCAGCGATGTCGGCGACTAGGTCAGCCAAATCGGGTGCGGGATTCGTACCATCTTTGAGAACCCGTTCGGCTTCTTGAATCCTGATCGGCGTCGGGGTCGGGCCACTGAGCATAACACGACCGGAAATTTCGTGATCTGGATGGGGTGGAATGATAGCTGCAGCTACTAGGGCGAAGTCACCGCGACGTCGGGCAAATTCGGTGGTCACACCGTTAGGGCCTGCCGCAGGGAAAATGATTTCAGTAAGCACTTCGTCCGGCTCCAACGCGGTGGCATAAGTCCCAAAAGTAAAGTCCTCGGCGGCAATGGTCCGTCTTCCACTCGGCCCATGCACCACGATAGTTGCTGAATATAGAATCGCTAGAGCAGCCCACTCTCCGGTTGAGTCACCATGCGCGAGGCTACCACCCACCGTGCCGAGAGTACGGATGGGAAGGTGCCCTACCCGCGACATAGCATTTCGAAGGAGGCGGTGCCCTGGATCAAGCTCAGAGTCCGCGAGACGCTCCACCTGGTGATGAGTTACAAGTGCGCCTAGATGAAGCTGTCCTTGGTCTCCCCGGCGGATCGTTTTCAAGTCTTCTATACCTGTGATGTCAATAAGATGCGCGGGACGGGCAAGCCTAAAGTTCATCATGGGAATCAACGACTGCCCTCCGGCAAGAACTCGGGCTTCATCCCCTAGCTCTACAAGCAGATTGACCGCATGTTCTACCGTGGATGCCCGGTGATAATCAAAGTGGGCAGGTTTCATGTCACTTCCTTTATCCTGACGCAATAGCGGTGAACCATGCCAAAACCAATGCTGTTCTCTGACTGCGCGTGGGATTGGGGTCCGGGAAGTCCATGTGGCGGGTGCCACATGGAACTAGTATACTTTGTACACGTAGTATCTATCATTAGTCAACTCCAATGGACCATTTAGGTCCCTAAAGTCGTACCCCTACATCAGGGCAAAAGGAAAGTAGCTGTGTCGTGAGGGACATTCTTGAAAATGTAAGTGCCTGGTATCGATCGGGCATGCCATTTGCAATGGCAACAGTTGTCGAGACCTGGAGTTCTGCACCCCGGACAGCGGGGGCTTCTATGGCAGTTTCTAAAGACGGTGACGTTATCGGAAGCGTGTCAGGCGGTTGCGTAGAGGGTGCCGTTTTCGAGCTTTGTCAAGAGGTTCTGACCACTGGCATTCCAATTCGAGAAACATATGGCGTCAGTGATGGAGACGCTTTTTCAATAGGTCTTACATGCGGAGGAACACTAGAGATTTTCATTGAGCTCATCACGCCTGAGCGTTTCCCGAGGCTTCTCGATGTCCTTGACGCCATGAACCGTCGAAGCGCGATTGCTGTTGCCACAATTATCGATGGTCCCTCTGAGCTTGCTGGCCAACGTGTAATTCTTACCGAAGATCTAATCATTGAAGCAACTGGCAGAGAGCATTTTGACCAGAGTGTCGGGCAACTTGCACGGGGCATGCTGTCACAAGGTCGAAACGGAGTGATTTATTTAGGCGAGTGGGGGGAACAGCGGATGAATGATGTCACCATATTCGTTGAGTCCTTCGCGCCATCACCGGAAATGATCGTTTTTGGAGCAATTGATTTTGCTGCAGCGGTCGTTCGTGTCGGAAAATTCCTTGGGTATCACGTTACTGTCTGCGATGCACGTGAAGTGTTTGCCACTCAAAGTAGGTTTCCTGAAGCTGACGAGATAGTAGTTGAGTGGCCTCATAGCTATCTCGCTAGACGCAAGGTCAATGAACGAACAGTATTGTGCGTTCTTACTCATGATCCTAAGTTTGATGTTCCTCTACTACAGGAAGCGCTCCACACAAAAGCCGGATATATTGGCGCCATGGGAAGTCGGCGTACACACCTTGACCGCCTTGCTAGGCTCCGCGCCGCAGGATTAGACGAGGAAGCGCTAAATCGTCTATCTTCTCCTATTGGTTTAGACCTTGGTGGTCGTACTCCGGAAGAAACCGCAATTTCTATCGCCGCGGAGATCATAGCTAGTAAATGGGGAGGTTCCGGGCAACGTCTGAGCGACCTAAGTACCCCCATACATAGATGAGCATCGCAGCTTGAAAGTAAACGCATCCATACCGACAGAAACTTCTGGTAGAGAAAAGGAACTGCGGCATGACTGACATTGCAGGACTTGTTCTTGCGGCCGGTAGCGGTAGCAGGATGGGGCAGCCCAAGGCAACGATTGTGGATGATGAAGGAATACCCTGGGTAACACGAGCTGCTAGCTTTCTCCGAAATGCCGGAGCCGCCCCGGTTATAGTTGCATTGGGTGCTGACTTAGAAAAAGCAGTGCATCTTCTCCCCGACTGGAGCCACCATATTGCAGTGCAGGCGTGGCAGGAAGGAATCGGGGCATCACTGCGAGAGTCGCTTATAAGCCTAGGACGTCTGCCCGAGACCGTTACAGCAGTGCTGGTGACCCTGGTAGACCTACCTTCAGCTCACGTGGCATCTGCGACCCGGTTGATGGGGACAGGTTGGACCGATACCGCTCTTCGGAGAGCCATGTATCACGGCAAACCTGGCCATCCGGTACTTATTGGCCGTGCACATTGGCTCCCTTTATCAAACCAATTAAATGGCGATACCGGCGCGCAGGCTTTTCTAAAGGCTCATGGCGCCATAGAGGTTGATTGTACCGATATTGGGGGAGGAGAAGATGTTGATTTTTTGTAGAGGAGTGAAAGAAACAAAATTGTACAGCTAGGTCATTAGGACACCGATAACTGATTATTTAACTTTGACAGAAATTAGGCTTTACTATCCGAAGACCGTAGAGATGATGAGATCTTTCGATGGTTTAATCACCCTAGTCAGCACTCCTTTTAATTCAACATTCTATTGCCCAAATAGGAAAACATTATCAAGGTGAATCCCGTGAACGCCACTCCCGAATATCTCCAAAAACCGCTTCCCAATGATCCATCTGATATAGACTATTTAGCTAAAATATCTGTTGTTACTGAAAAACCGTTAGATCGACTGCTACTTGAGGATGCGGTGCGTTCCAGCTCCTCGGGTGCTTGTGTGACGTTTGCAGGTGTTGTTCGAGATCACGACCCAGATGCCCCGGGGACGGTAAGCCGACTTGAATATTCTGCTCATCCCGAAGCAACTGACTATCTACAGCACATCATCGCAGAAGCTAATCAAACTCATGCCCACCCCGATGATAAAATCGCCCATCCGATCCGAGTAGCTGCTGCGCACAGGATCGGCTCGCTGGGCATCGGAGATGAAGCATTGCTTGTAGCAGTTGCTAGTGCACATCGAACAGAAGCCTTCAGAACGTGCACTGAAGTGGTTGAAAGAATCAAAGCAGAAGTACCTATTTGGAAAAAGCAATTCACTTCTACCGGTGAGGCACACTGGGTAGGAATATGAGAACGGAGATAATCCTAGGGCGGCTCGATCTGTTAGGAGAAAATCTTTATGCTTCTCAATCGCGAAGTCGGGATAACTATTCCTAAACCAGTAGTGTAAACCGAAGCAATCTGCCCATAAATCATTCTGTCTAAATGCTAATCACAGTGAGCTCACCCTCCAGCAAATGGAGGCAACACGTCAACTTGAGAACTTGGGCTCAAAACGATCTCATCGTGCGAAGCTCGAGCACCGTCAACTAAGAGGGAACACCGACTAATAACGTTTTGAACGGTGATTCCCCCCAAGCTCATCAATTCTGCGCGCAATTCGCCCGTCGTAGTGACCTCGACAGTAAGTTCTTCGCGGCCGATAACATCAGCTGCTGCAGCAAACAATCGAACAGTAGCCAAAAACTTCTCACTTTCGTACCAACCAGATACAATATGGACTGCTATCGCAATGACAGCTTCGGATAACCTTACAATACATTCAGACAGTATGAGCCTTAGTCCCTTGCTCAGATCATGTTCTTGCACTAGAGGGGTATGCCATTAATCCGCCGTCGAGTTATCCAATTACTGTGTAGATAGGCTCTCTAGATGACGCGCGGCGAGGGTACTTCGCGGCCCAGAATCGCAAAACGCAACCATGGGAAGAGAAGTCAAAATAATGCTCTCATCAATCCTACTCGGCTTATTACCCTCTCCACTGCAAGACTTCATCAAGAGGAAGGCTCACTGCTCCACGGGGCCGGGTGAAAGTGCAGTTTCTTCGGCGCGGCAAACAGTATGAAGCGCCCGGAAGGCGCCACAGCCGCAAGTGAACCGTCCTAGGTTTTATTCCGCCTTGGCTTGAGAGGATGGAAGTATTCGAACTCAGCCCCCTCAATCGTTAATGACCGCGCCAAATCCATAGTGTTAATTCGTGATGGAGCCTCGCCGATTACTCACTGATATTAGTATCCCGGCGAATTTGCAGAGTTTGAGCACACAAGGATTCGGAACGCCAGACTGAAGGTGTTGCTATTGAGACGGCAGCAGACAAATATGTGCAACAACCCAAACTAATGCCAAAGAGTGAAGCAGGCCCAGACGCTAATTGGCATGGGAGTCCAAAACGCAGTACAGCTGAAGGCGTCGCCGAAGACACTGTATGCGGCATTGCGTCACACTGCGACCAGGTCATTGATGCCTCGTAGTGCCGCAGAGATCATGTTGCTTTGCGTGCTCGTTAGGCATGGAAATTTACCGCACTCATCGAATAATCGGGGTGCAAATCATGATTCATCTGTCGCTTCGCTATATTCCCAACCATGCCAAGGGTGGTGGACGATATTGGTTGACGCCTGGGACTCCATGATGCCAAAACTGTTTGAGTTCATGTACCCCTCCTTTCATTCGGTCGCATGCTGCGATGGCGGCTTCTCAACATATGGGTGAGGTGAGCCTCAGGATCGGCACTTTAGCCCGACACTTTACGTGATCTACCTCGTAACCTGGATACAGTATACAGAAGCCCTAAGGGGTTGACCAGCCTTTTTTACACACCCCAGTGAGAGGATCAAGGAAAAGGGGTGGGGCAGGTCAGGGCCTCCCTGATGAGCGAGTAACGGCGCTTGCTGGGCTGAGGCCTCACTTTCAGCTGGAAATTTACTGCGCGGGCTAATGAAGATATGGAGACAGACTTAAGATGATAAGAACCCAAGACCAAATAGACGCATCAGAACAGGCACAGGTTCCCTCCTTTGGACCTACCTATGGAGCTTCACTGTCTGGCCAGCAGCAGGGCGCATCCCTGAAGATCGCATAAAATCAACCTGTAGGTCGAAACTCACAAGATTTTGCAACTAATCACCCTGTGGACAGTATACAATTAAGGGTTTTTGGATAAACTGTTTTGTGCAATAGCTGCGGGTTAGCGCCTCATAAGCTGGACAACACTTATTTCAAGATGTGATGTTTAAGCTTGCCACAGGTTTCGCATCAGGCAGCTCGATGAGTCTGGCAGCACGGTTACGCACAGCAAACGAGAGGAGAAGGGGTTCAGCATGACTTTCCTGAACCTCGGTACGCATGAAGACAGATTTCAACTCTGACGAGATGTCACGACGTGACATCTACCGGATGCTTACAGCGGTAGTTGTTCCCAGACCTATCGCCTGGGTAGCAACTACCTCTACCAGCGGCGTAGACAATCTAGCGCCGCATTCATTTTTTACCGTGGCTTCAGTGGACCCACCCATTATCCAGTTCACCTCTGTAGGTGTAAAGGACTCTCTTACAAACATTGAAGCAACGAAAGAGTTTGTGGTGAATATGGCCCCTACGAGCCTTATTGACTCGGTCAACTTAACTGGTGCGGCCTGTCCCCCTGAAATCAGTGAATTTGATATCGCAGATCTTGCTAAGGAACAAAGCTTGACAGTTACTGCACCTCGGGTCGCGGAATCACCTGTCTCCTTGGAATGCGTATTACATGAAATTATCCCTATGGGAAATTGCCATTTAGTCTTTGGAAAAGTAACACACGCTGTAGTTGAAACCAGCATGTTGGAGGGGAATCACCCCGTCATTAGCAAGATGGGGCCGCTTTCGAGGTTGGGACTAGATGAGTGGGGCACCTCATTGAATGTTCAAGAGTTAAAACGTATACGTGTACTTGACTGAATATCCCCAAAGAATGGGGGAAGCTAGCGAGAGACAGCCCAGTGCACAAACCTGCTGCGTCTAGGCTCCTATGGGGAACGCCCTGGATTTTGTCATCATGCAGTGGGGAGATATTTCCATATGTCCCCACTGCATGATGGAGGATCTTTTAGAGAATAATGTCTTCATGATGTTGTGCTGGTCGACCGGCTACTCCATCTCGCTTAGCAGTATTTGCTACCGCTTCAGCAACCGCTGGTGCCACTCGGCTATCGAAAACCGACGGTATGATATAGCTTGGGCTGAGGTCGTCATCAGGGATGGTCTCTGCAATAGCATTTGCTGCAGCCACGAGCATCTCTTCGGTAATTTCCGACGCCCCTGAATCAAGAAGCCCCCGGAATAGGCCCGGGAAGGCGAGGACATTATTAATCTGGTTGGGGAAATCTGAACGACCGGTTGCCACAATTTTTGCATGTTTCAGCGCTTCAGTGGGTAAGATTTCTGGATCAGGGTTTGCCATCGCGAAGACGATAGGTTTGGCATTCATCGTCGCTACATCTGCTGCAACTAGCAGGTTTGGGGCCGATACCCCAATGAACACATCGGCGTCAACCAGTGCGTCCTGAAGCGAGCCTGAAAAACCCGTCGGATTAGTGTTATTCGCTAGCCATTGGCGGTGCTCGTCTCGATGAACGGTACTTTTTCTAAGACACCATCCCGGCCAGCAGCCATGATGTGCTGGGCTCCAGAAGCTTGCAGTAGACGGATTATGGCATGACCTGCCGCTCCCACCCCAGAGACTACAATTCGGACCTTTTCGATATCCTTATCGACAACCTTCAACGCGTTATTTAGTGCTGCTTGTGTCACGATCGCTGTTCCATGCTGATCATCGTGAAAAATTGGGATATCAAGTTCTTTTCGAAGTCGAGATTCGATCTCGAAGCATCGCGGAGCTGAAATATCTTCGAGATTGATCCCCCCATAGGCTGGCGCAATCGCCTTTACGATCTGAATTATCTCTTCCGGGGCCTTCGCATCTAGAGCCACAGGCCAGGCATCAACATCAGCAAACTGTTTAAATAATACGGCTTTGCCTTCCATGACTGGCATAGCCGCCTCAGGCCCAATGTCCCCCAGCCCTAAAACAGCTGTCCCATCAGTCACAATTGCAATGGTGTTGCGCTTCAGAGTTAGCTCTCGAGCTCGACTGAGATCTTTGGCGATAGCATTACAAACCCGAGCTACCCCAGACGTATAGGCACGAGAAAGATCATCACGATTGCGAACATCGACTTTAGGGGCCGTTTCTAACTTGCCACCCTGTGGTGCATCTGGAACGTTCGGTCAGAAAGTTTTAATACCTGAAAGCCCTCACGGGCATCGATAGCTTCTTTGATTTGCTGGCTATGCAGTTTGTCACGGGTATCACAGGTCAGATTAACAATCTTAAAGTCATGGCTAGCTTCCACGATGTCTAAGTCAGTGATCGCGGCACCGGCCTCAGTAATAAATGAAGCCAAGTCACTGGTAGCGTTGAATGTCGAGGGGGCTTGGACTGTCACAATAATTGAATAGCCGGGGCTAGGTGTTGCCATATGTTTTAACTCCTTAGCAGATGTTAAGAGTCGTGGACGGGGGCCATGACTGTACAAAGAAAGAGGCGTGTGAGGCCTCTAGGCCCACCATAATACAAAGTGTATACTGTGTACTATGAGTAAGGTGAGAGAGCGTCCAGTCTTGAGTGTGGAATACGAAGAGTTTGGCGATCCTGATGCCCCGCTACTTCTTCTCGTGCCCCCCTTAGGGAAATCTGCGACATCGTGGGTACATCAGCTCCCATTGTTTACTGAAACCTACCATTGTATTATTCCCCGGCCTGGTCATATCGGCAGTCATACCGAAGATCCTGAGGCACTCGATTTTTCGGTATTTGCCGCAAAAATATGGGAGCTATTGGACTCCCTCGAGGTTGACAAACTCCATGTCGCAGGGTGGTCCACAGGAACCGTAATAGCCACAGAGCTAGCTGTCGCTGAACCGAGTCGTTTGTCATCACTCTCGTTGTATTCACCGTGGCTGAAAACAGATACGAAGCTTTACGCGACGTTTCAGATGCTGATTGATATCGCCACTACCTCGCCAGACATGACAGCAGTAGAAACTGCTCTAAATATATTGCAGCTTTCCCGTCAAGAAATTAACAACATTGACAATTTGCCAGGGTTTATTGAAAGGGTCATTCAGGAACCCCATTACCCCGCTCCACAGGACTTTATTGCGTACCTCAAAGGCTGCATTCAACACGATGCTTCTGAGGATATGCACCGGATTACGGCACCTACATTGATTATCGCCGGCTCAAGCGATCAATTTATCGATGTTAGCTATTCTCAAGAAGTTGCAAACTCGATCCCTGGTGCCACATATATCGAACTGACCGAACAGGCCACTCCCTATGGGGCCTCAATTAGAGAATCTAAGGAATTTAACCTCGTCGCCCTTGAATTTATCGAAGATCTGAGCTAACCGCTTTATATAAGAAAGGAACATCTATGAAAGATCCCAGCCTGCACCCCTCCCAGAGTGACCGCGTTTCTTCCCAGGCATTAGACCATCTTGCCTCTTTACCTGCACAAAGCATTTGGGCCACTACGAGAAACGGGCTACAAATTCATGGTCTCGATTATGGAGGTTCTGGGCATCCCATAATAATTGTACCAGGCATTACCAGCCCTGCAGCCACGATGGATTTCATCGCCCGTGATCTTCGCAGCTTAGGACGCGTGATCGTGCCGGACCTTCGAGGGCGTGGCCTTTCGGACGATGCTCTAGACTTTAGCTTAGAAAGCTATGCTGACGATGTAGAGGATCTTCTCGAGGCATGGGATCTGACTCACCCGATCCTCCTGGGGCACTCTTTAGGAGCTAGAATTGCTGCCGCTGCTTTAGCGCGTAATGATTCTCTCTACTTAGGGGCATTACTGCTAGATCCTCCGATGAGTGGGCCAAGCCGTCCATATCCCACTACGCTGGAGACATTCATGAAGCAGCTGGACGAAGCAGTGGCAGGAACCAACGCACAAGAGGTTGCTGCCTGGTGGCCCAAATGGCCCCATGAAGAACTAGTCTCTCGCAGCTTATGGTTGCCCTCTTGCAGTCGCGACAGCATTATTAAAACGCACCAAGGATTTGAATCTGAACGATTCGAGTCATACTGGCATAGCCTTCCTTCAAACACAGTCCTGATGTATGGGGAGCAAAGCCCTGTAGTCACAGATGAGGATGTCAGCAATCTCAACGCTATGCGTTCAGATATTGATATTGTAGAGATCCCCCGCGCTGGACACATGCTACCCTGGGATAATTTTGTTGACACCATGACTCAATGTCATGAGAGGATGTCAGACCTTCTGTCAGTTTCTGACATACGCACCCAATAGTCATATTTAAGGTAACGACTTGAGCGGTAAGACTGTGCCTTTTCAGCCATCAGTACCAACGTTCAGATATTTTGGTGTCCAAATTATCCTAAAGTTCCTAAATACTGCGCAGATCCGCATAGACTTTATGAAAATGAGTGAGCTGACTGCAGGCATGGCAAAACACAATTCCCGGTATTCTACGAATTCGTAGAATACCGGGAATTGTGCTTCTGCCTGGTCTAATGGGAGCAGACACAATGGAATGCCTAAATGATTTCTTTGCGCCTACTTGTAGAGATTCCAGGACATTGCTCGGCACGAACCCGTACTGCAAATTGATTATTAAGGAGAAGACTTCTTTCAAGGATTGGCTTGAGGAAACATAAAAGGCTGAACGAAACGAAGTGGTCTCGAAGGCTGAGTATGCGCCGCAGGCACCTATTTGGATGGTCGATGGAAACTTTGAGAATGCCAGTGCTCACACTACAATTTGGGCCGCGCCTAGTCTGGTAGATGATTCTCTGGAGGATATCTGCCTGAAGGTAGGTATCCTCCAGAGGTCATTATCCAATAGTTGTCTAGCTAGGACCCGGCTTTGCTAGCACGCAAGTGTTGCTACGCTGGGGCGTTCGGCGGATTTTTGTTTAGCATGTTCATCGCTAAGTAAGTGTCCGAAGCCTGGAATATTAGTCGACAGTCCAAGTGATGACAGGATCTCATACGCGGTTGCAGTAGAGGCACTAAACGCTGGTAGGCCGGAGGCTGCTTCGACTTTACTCACAGCCGACAAAGAGGGCATTTGCACACATGCTGACACTACGATCGCATCGGCATTAGCAGTATTTAGCTGCTTCCATTTGCGCTCGAGGTCTGTAGGATCCAAGCGAGCAACTTCGAGGTTGTCAGCCACCTCAAAGCTCAACGCATCAACGACCTCAATCCCAAAATCTTCAATATAATCAGCCACGAGTTTGGTGAGCGGTTTCATGTAAGGCGTCATTATGGCTATCCGAGAAGCCCCCAGGGCCCGTGCGCCCTTAATGAGCGCCCCAGCACTAGAGACCACAGGGGCTTGCTGATTGTACTCTTGTAGTGTCTCGCGAATCTCTTGCTCAGCTTCAAGATGATACTTAGGCCCTTGAGCCATGATTGCTACCAGGCATGCTGTGGCCACAACATCTAGGTTGGCATCAGCAAGTTCGCTGGTAGCCCTAGCGGTCTGGGCGTTCATTGCTTTGAGCTCTTCGGGAGTGACGCTCTTCATTCTCATTCGCGAAGTATGGAAGGTGAAGTCGTCTTCAGGATGAACTGTAGTCCGCGTGCTCATCATTCGCGGCAATTCAGTTTCCATGGTCAGGTTTGAACTTGGAACGAGCATTCCGATGCGGTGTGTTGACATTTTTTCCTCTCAATTGGAATACTTTGCAAATCGCTCTTACTGCATAAAAGTCCGCCACATCAGAGAACGACGTAATAAGCCATAAGGGGCGCTTATAACACGAAGACCTTCAGTATGTGATCATCGCGTCGAAGTAAACTGATGAAGCGCGAGAAGCCTTCTCTTAATACAGTATACAGAATACAAGCGTTGCCGCATACAACACACTGTATACAGTGCAGCATAAGTCGCGTAATGTGCTGCGCCCAATAAGGTTTATAGATAAAACAGCTTGCCAGCCGCTCTGCATATAGCCTGCCGGGTATGGATTTCTGGGAACGCTCGCTTGGTTGGCTGGTACTGTGCAGTTTGCCCTGTCGTCTCAGCAGGTGCGCAGAGCTAACCCTGATGAGAGAATCCCGCAGTTTTTCGGGCGACCGAGACATCACCCAACCGAAATCTACGTCTATCGGGCCACTGCACTCGTTCTGCTGCTGATGTCGCTCACAGCCTGGGCCCAGGTGATCGGCATGTGGGCGGTGCTGCTCATTTAATGGCTGCCATCCCAGCTACCGTGCTCAATGTACAACACAATCGTCGCGTCCAAGCTGGGTCCCCCGAGGTAAACGGTTCATAACGGCAAGGACACCTTCATCGTCCGGTGTGGTGAAAATCTTGACTCTAGTACTACTAACCCACGCGCCAAACGGCCCGGACCATATTTATACATGTTGGCGCAAATGTCATAGTTTTGACCGACAATGAACGCGATCGCCAGATGAAACTGCGAAAACCCGCCAAACGGAGTTACCAATCACAGCCACAGCTTGTAGTGATTTTCTGTGTCCCAGAATCGGTCGTTTATGCTACACCATTTTCCGCCATCCTGATTTTCTGCTCGTCATCAATGAACGTCCCAGTCCGAGAGTAACAATTCTGTTGCAGAAGTCAGTGCCAGTTTCTATGTTGCGAATCCTTGAGTACTTTACGAGTACTGCTACATTAGAGGCATGGCACACGCTTTGGGATATGTCATTTTCAAAAGCTGACTGCACGGATTGCAGAAGGCGGCTTCACAGACCGATACCGAGGACCTTTTTCCCGTCGGGACGGAGCTCTCCTGTCGGAGAGACGTGCTGGTAGAGGGTTTGTCGGGTGATGCCGAGTTCTTTGCACAGCTCACCGACCTTGGTACCCGGTTGGCCCATGGACGCTGCGGCCAGGCGGACTTTGGCCGGCGTCATTTTGTAGGGTCGTCCAC
>Ga0079226_10000726_pt1 | contig 24002 bp, 22 predicted proteins | sample Poulit2014_FD_76345 | JGI IMG/M metagenome (GOLD analysis project Ga0079226, IMG submission 76345) | Agricultural soil microbial communities from Georgia to study Nitrogen management - Poultry litter 2014 | ecosystem: Environmental > Terrestrial > Soil > Agricultural land | place: USA: Georgia...
TGAATCGATTCCGATTGAAAAAAATGAAGAAGCCAATGTAATTGGTTCTACAATGAATAAAAATGGAACCATTGAAATGGAAGCAACCAAGGTTGGTAAAGATACAGCACTTGCATCTATTGTGAAGGCTGTAGAAGACGCACAAGGATCTAAGGCTCCAATCCAACGTTTGGCTGATGTCATTTCTGGATATTTTGTACCAATAGTTGTTGGAATTGCAATCTTAACCTTTATCATTTGGATTACCTTTGTGCAACCAGGGAGTTTTGAACCATCACTCGTAGCTGCGATTGCAGTTCTAGTTATTGCATGTCCGTGTGCATTAGGTTTAGCGACACCAACCTCAATTATGGTTGGAACGGGTAAGGCAGCTGAAAGTGGTATTCTATTTAAGGGTGGCGAACATCTAGAACGAACCCACCAATTAAATGCGATTATTCTCGATAAAACGGGAACAATTACAAAGGGAAAGCCAGAGGTAACAGATTTTACCGGTGATCAAGAAACCTTACAACTACTTGCAAGTGCCGAAAAAGGATCTGAACATCCGTTGGCCGAAGCAATTGTAGCATATGCAACAGAACAAGTTGTAGACCTTGTAAATGTTGATGATTTTGAAGCCATACCCGGACATGGTATTAGAGCTCAAATTTCCAGTAAAAATGTACTGGTAGGTACACGGAAATTAATGATTGACAATAATATTGATGTTAAGCATGCCGAACGGGAATTGGTGGACTTTGAAGTCAATGGAAAAACAGCTATGTTGATTGCTGTTAATGGTGACTATCGTGGTGTTATAGCTGTGGCGGACACAGTAAAAGAAACTGCTAGTCAAGCTATCAGCCAATTGAAAGAACAAGGTTTAGACGTCATTATGTTAACTGGAGATAATGAACGTACTGCCCAGGCAATTGCCAAACAAGTAGGTATCGACCACGTGATTGCGCAAGTTTTACCAGAGGAAAAAGCGAAAAGGGTAAAAGAGGTACAAGATCAAGGTAAAAAGGTTGCGATGGTCGGAGATGGTGTCAATGATGCACCTGCTTTAGCAGTGGCGGATATTGGTATTGCAATTGGAACTGGAACAGAAGTGGCCATTGAGGCTGCCGATGTCACAATCCTTGGTGGAGAATTATTGCTTATACCAAAGGCCATTAAATTAAGTCACGCCACAATTAGGAATATACGGCAAAAGTTATTCTGGGCATTCGCTTATAATAGTGCTGGAATCCCTATTGCAGCAATTGGATTGTTGGCTCCTTGGATTGCGGGTGCCGCCATGGCTTTCAGTTCAGTAAGTGTTATAACAAATTCCCTCCGTTTAAAAAGGGTCAAAGTATAAACAATGTCAAAAAGAATAATCTGCAATAAATATTGGTGAATTTCAGCCTTGTATTTTGACATTTTTGGAAAGGGGGTGTGTCCTATGGAATCAATGACTCTAGAAGTGGAAGGAATGTCATGTGGTCATTGCAAATCATCTGTTGAAGATGCCCTAAAAGGACTTGATGGTATAACTAGAGCTCAAGTTAATCTGGATACCGGGGAAGTCGAAGTAACTTACGATAAAACAAAAGTGAAAGTTTCTGACATGCGTGAGGCAGTGGAAGAGCAAGGCTACGATGTCGTGTCATAGATGAATATCTAAAAAGGCTAATCCTTTAGGGATTGGCCTTTTTAGATAATTGATATTGCGATTTAGTTTCATTTATTCGAATGGATTTAAATTCAAAATTTTGTTTACTTCGTCAATAAATACCTTGAAATATTTTACTTTTTTACTCGATAATGATCACGTGCTTCAACAGGAATATAAATTATTAAAATAAGCGTAGTACGTTCATTCGTAATGATGGGTACCTCGCTTATTTTTTTACTTATTGAAACTTTATCTTCCAACATCTTAATGAAATCTATTCAACTGCGGAGAGCTCTTCTTCAACAACCCATTTGTGATTTTGGACTTCTTCTCCTGTTTCCGTATCTTCATAACTAACCATATAGACTGTAGTGTCTTCTGCGTTATCAATTGTGGCTGTAGCACCTTTCATACCATCCATATGGTCAGCTTCTAGGACAACTTCATCCCCTTGTTCATATGGTTCTTCCTTCGTATCTTTTATTTCTTCATGAATTACCCTCTTATGGTTTTCTACTTTCTCTCCTCCATCTTTTGGCGTGTAGGTTACTTCATAAGCTATCGTGTCATAGGCACCTTCTATGGTAGCTACAGCTCCATTCATCCCTTTCATATGATCGGCATTTATCTCTGCCTCGCTATCAATAGGATATGTTGGATCATCCGCATTGGCTAAATCGTCTGGAATTTCTCCAGAACTAGAAGGGTCCATATTCATGCTTGAATCATCTTCCCCTTCAGGGTTATCAGATTCCTCTTTTTCTACCATGTCTTCACTTGATTCATTATTTGTATCGTTGTTATTATCATTTCCTCCACAAGCTGCTAATACAACAGATACAAATAAAGCAATTACTCCTATCATTAATTTCTTATTCATAATTTTTCCCTCCATAATAAGATTGAGTGTTAATCAACATATTAATACCATACCCCTCTTATGTATAAATAAACTAAAATTATTTACTTTTTCTATAATACTCCCTATACCGTATAAACCAATAAAATTTCTTCATACTTTTAATACTTGCATTTATATAGATAAATGTTTAAAATAAGGTTACAAAATACGATAGAGGGGTATAGTATAAAGTGATGTGGATAAAAATTAGATTGTTATTCAAAATAAACTAGATAAAGGAGAATGATATGTATGTCAGACGATAATTCACACAAACAAGACCAACATTCTAGTCATGGTGGTCATATGGAAAGCAAACATAAAGGACATCATCATGCAGACCATAGTTCGCACGAAGACCATGGCGGTGGACATGGTGGTCATGATCATCACGATCATGGTGATATGGTAAATGATTTTAAAAAAAGGTTTTATATTTCTCTTATCGTAACGATTCCCATTCTAATTTTGTCCCCGATGATTCAAAGCTTTATAGGGGTAGATTGGCAGTTCCCGAGTGATCAGTATGTTTTATTTATACTCTCCACATTTATTTTTTTCTATGGTGGTTGGCCATTTATTACCGGAGCAATAGATGAATTAAAAGATAAAAATCCTGGGATGATGACACTGATAGGTTTAGCCATCTTGGTAGCTTATGTATATAGTTCATTAACCGTCTTTGGATTAGAAGGCAGCGACTTTTTCTGGGAGCTGGCGACCCTAATAGACATTATGCTTTTAGGCCATTGGATTGAAATGCGCTCTGTGATGGGGGCGTCTAATGCCTTAGAAGAACTTGTTAAACTAATGCCTAGTGAAGCTCACAAGATAGATGAAGATGGCAATGTACACGATGTAAAAGTATCTGAATTGAAAAATGAAGACCATGTTCTAGTAAAACCAGGTGAAAAAATACCCGTAGATGGTACGATTCTGGATGGGAATTCGGCCATTGATGAATCTATGCTTACTGGGGAATCTGTACCTGTAGAAAAAGAAAAAGGGAATGAAGTAATCGGTGGATCGATTAATAAAGAAGGATCATTGACTATAAAGGTAGATAAAATTGGCGATGATTCTTATTTATCACAAGTCATTACGTTAGTACAAGAGGCACAAAATTCAAAGTCGCGAACGCAAGACATTACCAATAAGGCAGCAAAATGGTTGTTCTATATCGCTCTTGCTTCTGGTTTCATAACGTTGTTTATATGGCTTGCACTTGGATATTCCTTTGATGTAGCTTTAGAGCGAATGGTTACCGTAATGGTTATCACTTGTCCACACGCACTCGGTTTAGCGGCTCCGTTAGTTGTAGCTGTTTCAACTTCTATTTCTGCTAAACATGGTTTACTTATCCGTAATCGTGCTAATTTTGAAGGAGCAAGGGATTTGGATGCGGTTGTTTTTGATAAAACTGGAACATTGACTGAAGGGGATTTCGGTGTAACGGATATTATTCCAAACGAAGGGTATGAAGAAAAAGAAGTGCTTAACTGGGCAGCTAGCTTAGAGCAGCATTCAGAACATCCCATTGCTACTGGAATTGTTAAGTCGGCAAAAGACAAAGGAATATCGACTAAAGAGATAACCGACTTTGAGTCTATAACTGGAAAAGGGATCCAAGGAAATATTGACGGTCAAAAGGTCAATGTAGTTAGCCCTGGTTATGTGCATGATAACAATCTATCCTATGATAAGAAACAGTTTGAAGAGATGTCAGCCGATGGAAAAACAGTTGTATTCGTTTTATTAGAGGATAAACTAGCTGGGATGATTGCTCTAGCAGATATGGTCCGAGAAACGGCAAAAGAAGCCATCGCCAAATTAAAAGAAAATGGTGTTCATTCCATTATGCTGACAGGTGACAACCAAAAGGTAGCCAACTGGGTTGCAAAGCAGTTGGATATTGATGAAGTTTACGCGGAAGTATTGCCTGATGAAAAGTCAGATCAAGTGAAGAAAGTCATCAAAGATAAAGGCTGGAAGGTAGCAATGACTGGTGATGGGATTAATGATGCCCCTGCCTTAGCTACCGCGGATTTAGGAATTGCTATTGGCGCTGGTACGGATGTAGCGATGGAAACAGCGGATGTGGTGTTGGTAAAAAGTAATCCGAAAGATGTTGTTTCTTTAATTGATTTATCGAAGAAAACTTACCGTAAAATGGTTCAGAACCTATGGTGGGCAGCAGGATATAACATCTTGGCTATTCCACTAGCTGCAGGTGTTTTAGCCCCAATTGGTATTGTATTAAGCCCGGCAGTCGGTGCTGTATTAATGAGTTTAAGTACAATAATTGTAGCTATTAATGCCAAACTTTTAAAAGCATAAAATAACCATTCTAAAGACAACGCTATTATATATCCTGGCTTAGGTAAACGAAGGGAATAAAAAGATGAGATTAAAAATGATTGTAATTTTAGCACTTGTTCCATTACTTTTCGCTGCATGTAGTAGTGAAAATGGGGGTAATCAAGCAAAAAATGCTGACACTGCTGATATCAAGGCATTGGTTCATGACTATACCGTAGGAAACGTGGAGGCATCGGCCGCATCGATTACATCATCTGAGCTTATCGTAACAGATGAAAAAGGAAAGGAAATAACCTATGGCCTTCCAGATGATGAATTTTTTGTTTCTATTGCTCCGTTTATCAATGAAACGCATTCCTGTGATATTCATAGTTTAACGGGGTGTCAGGGTGAGCTTGTTAATGAAGACTTTAAAGTCCATGTAGAAGACTCTTCAGGCAACGTTGTATTAGATGAAATGAAACAGACGGAAGCCAATGGATTTATTGATCTATGGCTTCCGCGGAATGACACATTTAACGTTACAATTACGCAGGATGGGAAGAAAACAACATCTGAGGTTTCTACATTTGATGGAGACAATACATGTATTACGACTATGCAGTTAGGTTGAGTTCGCAACTGTATTTAACGTTAATAACAATAAACATTATATCTTTTTTAGACAGAGTACAAAGGTATATAACCAAAATCGAAAAGTGCCGGTAATTAGCAAGTCATTATTTTTCAACGGCATCTATATAGTTAATGTTTTACTGTAAAAGATTGGTTTGTAAATAAACATCACTTGGGGGAATTAGAGACAATGAAAAGGAAAGTATTGTTATCAGGTTTTATTTTTGTACTGAGCATATTTGTTTTATCAGCTTGTGCAACGAATGATGATGAACCAGCACCCAATGAAAACTCAAACTCTATGGAAGAAGTAAAAGAAGATGATTCAGATATGGATCATGACATGGAGGGTCATATGGATCATGATGAAGAAGTAAGTTTAAATAACTCAACAGGAGAAAATGAGTTAGAGATACCGCCCGAACTTGAAAGTGATAATGAAGATGAGGTTGCGTATACTGTCCGGGCACAAAAGGGAGAAACAGAGATATTCGATGGTACTGAAACAAAAACTTATGGATACAATGGCGATTTCCTAGGACCGGTACTTCGGTTTAATAAAGGTGATAAAGTGAAGATTAATACAATAAACGAGCTTGATGAGGAGACAACTTTTCATTGGCACGGGTTGGAAGTACCGGGTGAGGCAGACGGTGGCCCCCATGAATCCTTGCAACCGGGAGAAGAAAAGATGATTGAATTTGAAGTCACACAAGAGGCATCAACACTATGGTTCCACCCCCATCCAGATGGGAAAACAGCTGAACAGGTATACAATGGGCTAGCCGGATTGGTTTATATTGAAGATGACAATTCAAATAATCTTGATTTACCAAACAAATATGGAAAGAATGACATACCTTTGATTTTTCAAGATAGAACATTTGATGACAATAAGCAATTAAATTACAGTGCTGCAATGAATGAGGATGGAACGATTGGCGAAACATCATTGATTAATGGGACATTAAATCCGAAACTGACTGTAAACCAAGAAAAAGTTCGACTTCGTCTGTTAAATGGCTCCAATGCGAGGAATTATACATTTAAATTGAACACTGGAGATTCTTTTGTGCAAGTTGCAACGGATGGTGGTTTCTTAAATGAACCGAAAAAATTAGATGAAATTACTCTGACCCCATCTGAGCGGGCTGAAATTGTTATTGATTTTTCAAAGTTTAACACGGAAGATGAGTTGGCGCTGATAAATACCGAGGATGAGGATGGCTCTATTCTTTTACCGTTTGAGGTTACTGACCAAACTGGAAAGGATAGTAGAGTACCTGAGAAGCTGAATGATTTTTCAATAACTGAAGAAGAGATTGCCCTGCCAGTTTCAAAAGAAGTAGAATTTTTTGGAATGATGGATAAGGTAACGATAAATGGCAAGAAATTTGATCCAAATAGAATTGATTTTACACAGGAACAAGGAGAAACGGAAGTATGGGAAATTTACAATAAGCCCGATGATATGGGCGGTATGATTCATCCATTCCACATTCACGGGGCTCAATTTAAAGTACTTTCCAGAGATGGTGAAAATCCATCAGAAAATGAACAAGGATGGAAAGATACTATATCGGTAGAACCGGAAGAGACGGTACAAGTAGCCGTGCAATTTAAGGAGAAAGGTGTTTATATGTTTCATTGTCATAATCTTGAACATGAAGATAACGGTATGATGGGACAGGTTAAAGTGGAGTAACATCAGTTTTTATGAAAAATAAATCTCGGTTCAGTTATGCAATGTCTTTCTCTTAGACCGAATAAATTGTGATTTTCATACTCTATTTTATTAATGGTGAGTTGGTGGTAATGCTACAGGTTACATTCTCAATACGATGAGAAGTGGCATTTTTATGTAGTTGTTTGAATGAAAGTTGTGTATTCAGTAAATATCTTATTTATTAAATAACGAGAAAAGGGTGCTTAATGATGATGAACGGCCATGGAGGAATGATGGACGGCTTTGGTGGAATGATGGGTGGCTTTGGAATATTTGGATATGTCATTCATTTGATTATAACAGGGGCAGTAGTTTATATCGCCGTTAAACTTGCTATGAGAAAGTAAAAATAAGAACCGATATTAGTGATTTATTTATATTACAATCTCGGTTCAGAAGATAAAAAGGTGAACAGTAATGAAAAAGAACTTCGACATTTTAATAGCAGGTGTCGTAATAATACTAGGAGTATTTTTTCTCTTTTTTGGACATGTTCGAGACATGCCTGGACAATTACCTAATATATCCATGAATCAGCCATCTGATAAGGCTGATAATCAAACTATTGAAACTGAAGAATCACCTCTTCCTATACCGCCATTATTAGAAGATCATAATCCCGATCCAAATAAAGCGGAATTTCATTTAACTGCGCAGAACGCTACAAAGGAATTTGTTCCAGGAAAAAAGACAGAGACAATGGGGTATAATGGTGATTACTTAGGCCCTGTGATTCGGGTTCGAAAAGGTGAAGAGGTAACCGTTAAGGTGAAAAATGAACTGGATGATATAACTACTATCCACTGGCATGGGCTTGCTGTTGATGGTGATGAAGATGGAGGGCCACATTCAGGCATTCAGCCTGGAGAAACATGGTCCCCTCAGATCAAAATAGATCAGCCGGCAGCTACCGTGTGGTATCATCCCCATCCCGAGCAACAAACTGGTAAACAAGTATATAAAGGATTAGCGGGGTTGTTTCTGATTGAAGATGAAGTTTCCGATGATTTAGATATTCCAAAGGAATATGGCGTGGATGACATTCCACTTGTAATACAGAATAAAAGATTTAATTCGGACGGAAGTTTTGATTATGATCTGGGAATGCGAGATGTTATGAATGGTCTACAAGGAAATACAATGCTTGTAAATGGAGCTGTCAATCCATTTTTAGAAGTATCTAGGGGTATGGTGCGACTACGTTTATTGAATGGATCCAATGCCAGTGTATATGAATTAAATTTCAGTAATAACCAGTCGTTTCATCAAATTGCTAGTGATGGAGGATTTCTGGAAGAGCCAGCGAAAATGGACAAAATAGTTCTAGGCCCTGCTGAAAGAGCAGAAATTCTTATTGACTTTTCTAAATTGAAAAAAGATGAAACAGTTCAGTTGGAAAATAACGGGTCTGAGTTCATGACGTTTAAGGCAAAAGGTGAAAGCCTAGAGAATTATACCATCCCATCTAATTTAACTTCCATTGAAAAGATAGATCCTGATCAGACGGTAAAAACGAGAGATTTTGTTTTTGAAGGAATGGGACCTATGGTAAACATTAATGGTAAACAATTTGATATTGATCGAATTGATGAAGAGTTAAAAATAAATGACACTGAAATCTGGGAAGTATCCAACGAGAGTGGCATGGGAATGATGGGAGGAATGGTTCATCCATTTCATGCTCATGGTGTACAGTTTCAAGTTTTAGATCGTGATGGGGCTTCACCGCCTGCAGGCGAAACAGGATGGAAAGATACCGTCCTGGTTAATCCGGAAGAGAAAGTAAGACTAATCGCTACATTTAAACATCCTGGTGATTTTATGTATCATTGTCATATACTTGAACATGAAGATGCAGGGATGATGGGTCAATTTAAGGTCGAATAAAGGATGCTGAAGTAATTTTACCAGGACCGAATCTTGTTTTTAATATGACGATGTAAATGTTAAAGTTACTGACATGCCTGAATCTGAGAAAAATCAGGACTCCGATGCCGTGTCATGAAACATAAATATGGGCTGATTCTTTTAGAAATCCGCCTTTTTTATACTTGAAAAAATCGAACGAACAAAGCTTATATGAATTTTATAGTCCTACAGGAAGCTCCTACGTTTAGTAATGGTAGCTATTTTGTAAGAAACTTGGAAAGAAAGGAACATTGAAATAAGGACTGTCATCTGAAAAGTTTGCCAAAAGTCTTAAGCTGAAAGACACTTATCCTAGTAAGGGATACGACTGATAAATTTCCAATGACGGGAGTGGAGGAGCAGTCAAAGTCTAGCGAATGGAACGACAGTGCAAACTTTCGATATGATTTTTCTATTTGAACGGTAGTTTTCCTCTCGTTAGGTAACGAGAAGTTTATCATCATAGTATCGATTGGTGGTTTTCCAAGCGTGTATCGCACCAATCAGGTAGGAACGTGGAATTTTTCACTGTTCTTATACTGTTCTTATTTTATTCAATGAAAATAAGCTGTTCAATTTTTAATTGAACAGCTTTATCAACTCATCCTTTCACCTTTAAAAGACGAAGTGCATTCAATATGACAATAATGGCAGCTCCGCTATCACTTAATACAGCCATCCAAAGTGTAAGCCATCCCGGGAATATGAGAATTAATGCCACCAATTTAATAATTATAGAAAACCATATATTTTGTTTGATAATTGTTAGTGCCTTTTTACTTAACGTAATTGTATATGGTAATTTCTCCAGGTTATCTGCCATTAAAACGATATCAGCAGTTTCCATTGCTGTATCTGTTCCTGCACCACCCATTGCAATTCCTAAATCTGAAGTCGCTAATGCTGGTGCGTCATTGATGCCATCACCAACCATGGCAACCTTCCCGCCTTCATTTTGTAATTGCTTAATAGCATTTACCTTATCATCAGGCATTAGTTCTGCAAAATAACGATTGATTTTTGTTCCATTTGAAATGATTTTTGCGGCACCTTCATTATCACCTGTTAGCATGATACGCTGTTTGATGCCAGCTTGCTGCAAACCATTTAACGCTTTAATAGTAGTAGCACGAACCGTATCAGCAACAGCAATAATACCCATTATTTCCTCTTGTGTGCCGATGATCACTACTGTCTTACCTTGATTTTGCATCGCGTCAATTTTTGTTTTTACGCTTCCTAAAGATACACCCATTTGTTCAAACAGTTTAAGGTTGCCAGCATAATAAACTTTGCCATCGATTGTTGCTTGCACACCTTTACCAATGATATTTTTAAATAACTCTCCCTGTTTTGATGGAACTCCTTTATCTTTGGCATGGTCAACAATTGTTTTAGCTATGGGATGTGTGGAGTAATCTTCTAATGTGAATGCCAGTGATATTAATTCATTTTCCGAAGTAGTTAGTGCATCAATTTCAGTAACCTTTGGCTTTCCTTCGGTTAATGTTCCCGTTTTATCAAATGCTATTGAATTAATCGCACCTGCTTTTTCTAGAAATGTTCCACCCTTTATTAAAACACCATTCTTTGCAGCGTTTCCGATAGCAGAAACAATAGCAACGGGAGTAGATATTACCAATGCACAAGGGCAAGCTACGACTAATAGTGCAAGACCTTTATAAGCCCATTCTCCCCACGCCCCAAGACCAAGAATTGGGGGAGCAATGATGACAGCTAGGGCTAGCACAAAAACGATTGGTGTATAAATATTGGCAAACTTATCGATAAATGCCTGAGCAGGTGCCTTTTGTTCTTGAGCTTCTTCCACTAAATGAATGATATTAGATAGACTCGTATCTTCAACTAATTTAGTAACTTTAATCTCAATAGATCCACTTTCATTAATGGTGCCTGCATAAACGTTGTCACCATTTTGTTTATCAACTGGAATAGATTCACCTGTTATTGGTGCTTGGTTAACACTTGTTTCGCCTTGAATGACTTCACCGTCCAACGGAATTCGCTCACCGGGCTTAATAACCACAATTGCACCAACGGATATGGCTTCAACTGGTTTTTTGGCTAATTTGTCACCGACTTTAACCCAAGCTTCTGATGGCGCTAAATCCATTAAATTACTAATAGACTTTCTTGTTTGTTCCATCGACCTGTTTTGTAGTGTATTTCCCAATGAAAATAACCAAACGACAGTGGCGCCTTCTAACCATTCTCCAATGATAGCAGCACCAATGGCAGCAGCTGACATTAGAACATTCATATCGAGTGAACGACTTTTTATTGCGAAATAAGCACTTTTTACTGGTTTATAGCCACTGATAATGATTGCCATAGCGTATGCAAATGTTGATAATAGGAGGGGAAGACCACTGTAAGATCCAATAAAACCAATCGCAATTAAAATACCAGAGAGGGTGATTAAACCATACCCCTCCTTATTTTTTTTCCTTTTAATTGCTTTGTTTCCTTGTGTGATAGGGGATGCTTCAAACCCTAGTTTTGACACTTCAGAAACAATATCGTTTATGCTATTTTCGTGATCTACCTTCATTTTTCCGGTTGAGAAATTAACACTAACGTTGTTAACTGCCGGAATCATATTCAAATGTTTTTCAATGCTTTTGGCACAACTGCCACAATCCATGCCAGCAACATCATATATTCTTACATTTTTGTTTTGTTTCAGTGGCTCAATCGTAAAACCGAGTCTTTGAACTTCTTTTTCTACACTTACAAGAGACAGAGCATTGTTGCCAACTATCTGTAGTTTCGCGGTATTGTAAATGACCTTTGCTTCTTGAATCTCGCCTAGCCCACTTAATCCTTTTTCAATTGTTATGGCGCAAGATGGACAATCCATTCCATATATATAAAATTCAGCCTTTTTTCCTGTTACGGGCGCTTGTTGGTTTATTATCATTTCTTCATCGTTACCATTGCAACAACCTGATTTTTTTATATCTTCATTTTCGATTGCTTCTTTTTCATCCCCACAACAGCTTGATGCCGATTCACTTTCATTTTCAACTCTGTTGTAACAATGGACAGTTTCAGTTAAGTTTTCGGGGATTTTTTCTTCAGCCTTAGAACTACAGCATGAATCATTTTTTGTTTCCATCTTGTTCGTTGCAGGCTGACTATTACAACAAACATTATTATTGTCGGTAATTTTGCGGCTCTTCTCATTGGAGCCGCAACACTTATTTGCCATTTATTCCACCTTCTAATCTATATGATTTTCGCAAGATGCAACGTTATTTTGGACATCTTCGAGCACTTCATCAAACATGGTTAATAGATTCCGCACCAGCTGATTGCGCACACGATAATAAACATATTTTCCTTCTTGTCTCCCCACAATTAGTCCACATCCTTTTAAGCAAGCCAAATGTTGGGATATGTTCGATTGATTTCCTTTTAGGTCATCAACGATTTGTGACACTGTTTTTTCATTCTCTTTTATACATTCGAGTATTTGAACCCTTGTTTTATGGGAAAAGCCGTGCAAGAATTTCATCTTTGTATCGATATCAGCGTCTAACATTTTTAGCCCCCTCATATTAGTTAAATCTAATGTGTTTATTGTTATCATATTAGCAAGGACTAATATGTGTGTCAAACTTGAAAACACAATAATGTGTTAAAAGAGACTAATGAATTCATAATCTTAGTAGTTTAATTTAAAACAATGTCATTAGTTACCGACACAGTGTGTGAACCTTTCCCGTACTTTCTCCGAACAAACGACGGACAAAATTTCATAAAAACAGTGTTAAATTATTAGTATCAGGAAGTTTTGAACTTCCGACAATGGACTCTTTTCTTTCATGAGAAAAGGGTTTTTATTTTGCTCTAATTTAGGAGGTGAATACATATGTCCAATTTAGAACAGCAGGGAAGTCAGCAAGCAAAAACCTTCGAAGCGACTAAGAAACAATCAAGTACATCGTCAAAGAAAGCTACAAGGGCTAAAAAAAAGAAACCTTCCAAACCAGCTGGATTTAAGGAGTTTGAAAGACTAGCTAAAGAAATATTGGAAGCGAATGACGGATCCTATTATGAATGGCTTCATAAACAACATCAAGATATCATTTTGAATTTTAATGTGGATAATCAAAAGCGAATTACAGAAGTGGCAAATCAATCTGAATGACGACTTTATGGAATGAAAGGAGTTGATAATACATGGAAGATGCAATTCAGACGATAACTAATATTACAGATGGAATTAAACCAATTGCACCAGTTCTAGCCGGACTGGTGCTTGTTATTATTGGTTTGCTTTGGACGTTTGCAAGAGATCCTCAAAAGAAAGAGATGTACACAGGATGGATGGTGAACGTAGCAATCGGTTTTGGGATTGTTTATTTAGCAGCAAGTCTAGTTAGTTGGCTTGGTGGTCGTGTTGTAGGGTTTTAGATGCACTTATTTATATGAGAGGAATGAATACGTTGAAAGAGCATAAATACTTTGTTGTATATATTTATACAGACGGTTGGGGAAATATGGATGTCACTTTGCCAGAACCAATTCAAACGATAGATGATATTCGGTCGATGGAACAAGCAATTGCTGAAGAACAACAATTAGAAGGAACTGTATGTGTTCAAAATTTTATAGCATTATCAGAGTGATGGTTGAAGAGTCTGTTCTTATTTAAAAGAGGTATTGTAATCTAAACAATGGGGGTCAGGAAATGAATGAGAAAGATCTTGTGCAAAAGTATGCAGAATTATTAAGAGCAAAACAAAAAGCAACATTGCATCCAGAGAATAAAGGGTTTGAATGGAAATATAGTCAATTAAATACCATCTATCAAGATGCTCTTCTTAAATCAAAAGTGCCGCAAGAAAAGCTAGGTGACATTGAAAAACAGGGGGAAGCCTTGTATGAACAATATGAAAAAGAAGAGGAGGAAGCTAATCAATATAAAGAAACATATAAAAAAGATGTATTAAATACTCTAGAAGGAACAAAAGAAGAAAAGGCATATAAAGAAGCTTATAAACAAGATGTTTTAGCACTTCTAGGTAAAGAACAACAACATGAGAAAGAAACTGATATGGAAAAAGATAAAAGAGATAAAGAAATGGCTTCTTTTGAATCTGAATATGGTTATGAAAGAGTATATGCACTAAAAAAGGAGGTACTGAGTGAAATTAAAGAAATGGATTTATCTCCTGCTCAAAAAGAGCGATTAAAAGAAGTAGAGAAAGACTTGGAACAAGAAAAGGAATTAAAACTAGGGATAAGAAAGAAAAAAACGGTAGAAGTTGAAATGGAAATGTGAGGTGATATAAGTTGCGCAAAAGGCAATCTAATAATATCAATAATGTTTCAAATGGAGGCATAGTTGCCCCATTTGAAGCATTTGAAAATCGTATTCGTAAAGTCATTTATGAACTACTCAAAGAAGACATTATGATAGATTTTAGTCAAGAACAATTAGAGATACTCTTCACTAAAGTCTTATCAATTGTTGAGACAAGCATTTTTGCGGAAATGGAACAGATCATGAATACTATACAAGGCAGCTTGCAAGTTGTGGCAATGGAAAGCGAAAGAAAATCATTACATTCATTTATGAATAATGAGATTAACTTTAAGAGGTTTATCACACACGTCGTAGCAAATTATCAATCATTACGAGAACATCGGATTGATATATTGATGGCGCATAATCCAACCTATCAAGGTATAGAAGATGAGTTGTTTGGAGAAAAATTCATTACTGCTAATAGTTTTCAGAAAGCATTCGATATCCATCTAGAAATGATTCAAGCGTTTCATAAACGCTATCATGATCTGTTATTCGAAGGAGAGTTATTAGATAAGGATAACAAAATAGAAGAGAGTGTGATTGAGCCTGTTATCCATCAGTACAAAAAGGAAATTCAAGTAGATGGTACAGTTGAGTAATAAAAGTTTGTATAAAAAGTTAGTGTATCAGAATATCGAAAACGCATTAGATGAATTGAATGCAGAGGATAAAGGACGGTATTATATTTGTAATTGTCCAGAGTGCAATGAACATGAAGCGTTTATCTATAAAAATAATACAAATTATATTCAATGTAACAGAGAAAATCATTGTGGTGAACGAATGTTATTACAATATCAAGAGAAACAAAATACACATACAACATTAGAAAAAATAGAAAAAAGTTTTCCAAGCCTTTCAGAAGATCAAAAAGAAGCATTAAACTGGTCGATGAGGGTTTTTTCTTTTGCTAAAAATGGATTACAAAGTGAAGCAATGGACAATGGGTATCGGGGTTTATCAAAAGATAATGTAAGACAGCATATCATTGATTTGCAAAATAAAGATGTAGTACAGTATTTCTTTCAAAAAACAAGCAGTTTGTTTGGCAAGGATTATTCAAAGAGTAGCTGGATGTGCGAACGGAATATAATGATTCCATTGTACGGAGAGGATAAAACAATTGATCGAGTGTTATTGCGTTCCAGTATTAATCCAACGACAGAACCGAAAGAAATACAGTTAATTTTGAATCCTTCAAAAGAAACGAGGGATTTTTTTGTAGACATTCCGAAGAATACTAAGTCTGTAGTCTTTTGCGAATCATTATTAGACGCTCTTTCGTTTCGAGAAATTGATGTGAGCTGTGGCTTTGTTGCCTTAACGGGAGCAGCAAAAACAAAACAAGTTGATACTTTCATTCGTCAAAATAAAAGTCTATTTAAAGATAAACAGTTATGTGTTGCGATGGATGATGATAAAGCTGGCCGGGATGCTGCGCGTAGACTTACTAGTACCTTAAAGACTCAACAATTAGATAAAAATGTTTCTATATTTCGTTATGGTTCTGCTTGTAAAGATCCGAATGAATTTTTACAAGCAAATAGAAAGCAATTTGAAAACAGGTATAAAGGTCCCTCAAAGCAATTAGAACCACTCAAAGAAGTAGAAAAATAATTATTATTGATATTTCAGATCATGTGAAAGGAGGAAAACATGCACACCAGTGATAAAAAGTCGTTTACGGAACATTTGAGTAACCCGAAAATAATGAGTCTATTTATTTTAAGTATGGTAATCATAGGCTTTTTCTTTGCTAATTTTTTATTACACTTTTTACAACAAGTGTTACTTCTAGTAGATTATTTTGCAACAAATCCTGAGAAAGTAAATTTCAATAAGTTTTCAGTTGATTGGCATCACTTCTTTATCTTTCAACAGGAATGGATTGGATTTTATGTTGGGTTTTATATCGTCATAGGAATTAGTGTTGTAAAACTTCTTTATAATATGAAAATGAACTATCGATCCATTAATAAAGGACAACATGGAACCAATGAGTTTGAGAGGGTAGGAAATATGAAAAAGCAATATTTAGTAATACCTTCTAAAACGAAAGAATATGAAGGAAAAGGAGGCACCATCATTGCTGGGTTGCATAATGGAAATAACTATCAATTATTGATTGATGATGCTCCTGTACATACGATGGTGATAGGTATTACGCGTAGTAGTAAAGGAGAAACGTTTGTTGTGCCAATGATTGATGTTCAAAGCAGGGCTAGTGAAAAGCCTTCAATGGTCATTAATGATCCAAAAGGAGAGCTAGCAGCCGCATCCTATGAAACATTAATAGAACGTGGATATGATGTGCATGTGTTCAACTTAATTCAACATGATATGAGCATGGGGTTTAACCCATTACAATTAATCATTGATTCATGGAAGCAAGGGCGATATAGTGATGCTCAAAAATATGCGAATAGTGTTGCTTATAGTTTATACAATGATCCAAACGCAAAAGATCCTTTCTGGTCAAATAGTGCAAAATCATTAGTAACAGCTATCATTCTAGCTTTAACAGAAGATATGGTGAATCAAGGAAAAGAAGAACGTGTGACCATGTATTCTGTTGCTAATTTTCTTTCTACGAAAGGAAGTGATAATGACGATGATGGCGACAATGCTTTAGATTTATTTTTTCAAGCAAGAAGTGAAAATAATCCAGCAAGAATGATGTATGCAACATCGAACTTTGCAACAGGGAATACAAGAGGAAGTATTTTTAGTGTTGCGATGGATAAGTTACAAATATTTACCCTGGAACCAAATGCCAAGGTGACTGGATATAACAGATTAGACCTAAGCAATATTGGATTTGGTGATAAACCAATTGCGTTATTTATTGCTACACCGGATTCGGACAAATCAAATGATGTATTGGCAAGTATGTTAATTAGTCAACTTTATAGAGTGAATTCTGAGAAGGCAACGAAAAGCAAAAGCGGAAAAATGAAGCGCAATGTTCACTTCCTACTAGATGAGTTTGGAAATATGCCACCGATTGAGGGGATGGCTGGTATGGTGACAGTTGGTGCAGGGCGCGGTTTTCGCTATCACTTAATCATTCAAGCTTATTCCCAAGTGAAATCTATGTATGGAGATGAATCAGATACAATCATTGGGAACTGTTCCAATCAAATCTATATTTTAACGGAAGATAAAAACACGGCCGAACATTATTCAAGTATGCTTGGGAACAGAACAATTACTGACGTAAGTCGAAGTGGTTCGTATCATTCGTTTGATAAATCACATAATGAATCAACGAAAGAGAGAGCACTTCTTACACCAGATGAATTAATGAGACTACAAGAAGGACAATCTGTAGTAATTCGAGTGAATAAACGACAAGATACTAAACGTAGAAAGATTGAACCAAAGCCAATATTTAATAAGAATCAAACGAAGCATAAGTTTAGATTTGAGTATTTGGCTGATGAATTTGATACTGGTAAATCTATTCTTTCTTTACCGATTGATTCTGATGCTTATAATGAGATGAATCTAAATGAGAGGCTGTATACAGCAAAAACGCATGATGATTTGTATATACGTATGGGAGAAGTTATGGAAGAGCGCCAGTTTATTCGATTAAAGCGAAACGTGATGCAAGTGGAGGGAATCACGAAGAAAGATAAAAAGACATTACAAAAACAGATGCAAGAAATGAATCAATGGTCTTTCCTACACCTGTTAAGTTTTCTTGTATATCGTCCGAAAATAGAAGCATTGCATCTAAAATTAATTGAACCCCTTCATGAGTATTTACCAGAAGAAACGATAGCAAGTTGGGAAGAAATTATCCATGAAAAAATTGAGCGACAATTACAAGAAAGAAAACAACAAATAACAAGTGAACAAACGGAAGAAGAAAAAGAAATAAATGAAGAAGATGCTTTAATTCAAAAAGCAATGAAGGCAAAATAAAACGGAGGAGATTGGTATGTATGATAGAAAAGAAATATCGAGTGGAGTGGAAAGTAATCGAAGAGATTGTTGTGTTATATCGAAGTCAGGAAGGATGGACAAAGGAACTTAATCTAGTGAGCTGGAATGGGGATAAACCTAAATATGACGTGAGATGGTGGAATGATGATAAAACGAGACTAGGGAAAGGATTTACTTTCACGAAAGATGAGTTGGAAATAATGTATGATACATTGGCAACTGTATTTTGAAAATAGAAAAAAGTTTCGACCGTAGTCCATTATTGTTATACTTAAAGTATTGAACAAGGATGGAGTTGATGGGGTTATGAATAGGAACAAATTGATTGGATTTCTATTACTGTCATTTATCTTGATTATGAGTGCTTGTGGTAGCAAAGCAGATATCGGAATGAATGAAATTGACTTGAAAGAATTAGAGAAAAAACTAGATAATGAAGAGTCATTTCTATTAGTAACATTTTCAGCGAGTAAAGAAGAAATTGAAAAATCTGAGTTAGTAGAAGCGTTTGATCAAGCGTTTGATGAAAAGAAAGAGACTGCTTTTTACGTGAATGTTGAAGAAGAAAGCCAAGAAACACTTGATCAATTAGGTGAAGAAAATAGTCCTCCAGAGTACGATGGAGATACATGGGAACCGAAAGATGATGGTCTTGTCTTGATTCAGGATGGTGGCGTGATGAAAAATCCAAGAGAAACATTACTTGGTCAATCATTAATTAAAGGAACAGCTAAAGACGAAGAAGGTTATGAGGGAAGTTTTTTTGAATATATGGATGATATCGAAGCAGGGATTGATGATGCGTTGGATTTTGCAGAGCGAAATAATATTGAATTAACGTATTAATGAATATGATAATAATTTGTACTAAGGACAAAAGTGAGGAGTTCTATGTTCCTTGATAAGGAGATTAATAAATTATTTGATGCCATGCAAAAAAGAACAAGTTTTATCAATCTTTTTATTTTGGGTAAGGAGCTAAATAGCACTCAAAAAAAGAAAAAGAATAAACATTGGGTCTGGGCAGGCTTAATATTGGTTGTATATTTAGGGATATTGTTGGCAATAAATCAATGGTTATCAATAGAGAAATTCTTGAATTTAAAAACTTTAAACATAAACGGATTATCAGATCTATTATTAATTAGTTTTATAATAATCGTACCAGTATGGTTAACTATATACATTACACTTAATAATATTTCCTCTACTTATAAGCTCCCAATTAAAGGAATAAATGCATTACGGAATCATTTTTTAAATGATGAATTTCAGAAGTGGATAAAGGATAGTTATATATCAGATGAAGTAATTTGGAATTATGTATTGCCATATGTAGAAAAACAAATAAAAATAAAGGATAATTCTTCATCTGAATCATACTTTAGAGCCTTTATTCCGGGTATATCTGTAAGTATTCCAATAGCAATAATGAGTATGATGGTTGCAGTTTGGATTGCTGATCCAGAAGACAACAGAACGATAGGAGAGGCTATGAATATTATTTTTTCGACATTTGGTATAACAGCGATTGTTGTTGTAATGTATGCATTAATGACATATAAGCTTCTTGCTTTTTCATTTAGAAGGTTCAGTTCGAAAGGAAACTATCAAAATTTAGAGTATTTAATTTATGCTCATTTTTTTGAGAAAGAACGAAGAAAAAGTTGGATATAAAATATGATAGAATCCATTTTTATGGGTTCTTTTTTTATGCACAAAACAGGAGGTGAAGATAATAAATGGACGATGAAGCATTGAAGAAACTTTATGAAGACTTGGCTGATGTGCTCGATATATCTAGTGGTTGGCTGTATGATGATCTACTCCGAAATATTGGATGGGGAGTTATACAGCTTTTAGTTTGGATAAACGATTGGATTGAAGGTGTAGCAACGAAGATCATATCATTAGGTGGTTTGTATGATAGTAGTGATATGAATGGTTTTATTGATATATTGCAGCCACTTGCTATTGGTTTATTTGTTGTATCAATTACTGTGCTAGGTTTTATGTTTATGCTCAATAAAGTTGAGAAAAGAAATGAAATTGTCTTGAATGTATTAATAGCTGTGAGCGTCATTGTTATTTTACCTAGTCTAATGGGGATGATGGAAGACTTACTTCATAAAGGATTAGACAGAGTTGAGGTAGATGGAAACATCTCGGATAATGTGCTGAAAAGAAATATTGCAGACGTTAAATACTATGTAGACAGTGATTTTAATTATACAGATGGACAGAGTAAAGAGACTATGATAGGAGACGAAAGTACGTTACCACATCCTCCACATTTAACGGAAAAAGATGTTGGTACAAGTAATTTTACTTATGCCAATAAACTAACAAACCCTGATCTGATTGACGTGACGGAAAAACTTGATATTTACGAAGATGAAGGTTGGTTTAGTTGGACAACGGAAGATTGGGTCAAAGACTTAACAAATGATCAAAAAGAGTTTTTAAAAAGTAGATTGGTTCAGAATGGAGATGGTACTTCTAGAATTGGAGAGCTTAATAAAAATGCAGTGCCAGCGACTAATTTAGGGCAACAAAGTTATTATCGTTATCATGTCAATTGGAAGATTGCAATTTCTATTTTGGCAGTAACAGCATTCGCTTTAATTATAACCACATTAAAAATTGGTCGTGCTATGTTTGATTTGGCCTTTCATCAAATATATGCGATGTTTACTGCATCGACAGATATTACAGGGGGACAACGATTAAAAAAGGTATTAACAGAAATTGTGAGTACCTTTGCAGTGATTTTTGTCATGATTGTATTATTAAAATTGTTCATTATATATGCACAATGGGCAAATGATTTAGAAGAAGAAATCGGTATGGTCGGTGTGATAATCTTGCTTATTGCAGGTGCGTGGGCATTGATTGATGCGCCAGATATTGTCCAACGAACTTTAGGCATTGATGCCGGACTTCGTTCAGGATGGCAAGCAATGGCTGGAGCTTATGCTGGAACAAAAATGGCTGGTGCTGGTGCATCCATGGCAGGAAAAGGAGCAGGAAAAATTGTTAAAACAGGAGGAAAAGCAGCTGGAGGAGCTGGAGCTGGAGGTGTTGGTATGTATAAAGGTATGAGGGATGGAATGCGAAATGGAAATGTGAAACCAGTTCCACCGAATGATCCAAATAACGGTGCAAGCCCAACCCGAGATAAACAACAATTTTCAACAAATAAGATAAATAATCCAAATGGTTCAAAGGGTCATCAGACATCTTCCGTTAATGGCTCAAGTTCTATTCCAAAGCAACATCCTTCAAATAATACAAGCACTCCAGCTGGTTCACTTGCAAGAACAATCCCTGTCAACGGAAATAATGAAACAAGTGCAGGACATGGTAGTGCTGGCTCATCATCTTCTTCAAGTCAACCTAAACCGGTTATGAATACTGGAAGCCAAGGACATATTCATCCACAACGGAGACACACCATTCTTGGTAGCAATCGTACGGCACAGCGTGCTGGGCACTTTCTTTCACGAGCTCATAATACAGGCTATGATATTGGACAAAAAATGAACCGATTTAAAGGGAAGATACGACAAGGGAAACAGGTGAAAATTGAAAAAAGGGGATTGAGATCAAATGAAATTCGAGATACCAAAAGAGATTAAATCCAATCCAAAAATCATGGGATTAGAAATGAGAGAGCTAGTCATTATTTTGATTAGCTCTCTTTTATTATTAACAATTTTGCGAGAATTAGTCCACAGTCTATTTATACTTTTTTATTTTGGTATCGCTATTGTAGGAATGATTTATTTGTTTTTACCAAGCGGTAACAATCCGGGGAAGCGAAACTACGAATCTATCGTACTGATGTTCCGACATAAAACAGGCGTTTATCATGCGATAGATAAAAATGAAGTAGCTAATGAACAACTCCAGATGGAAGGGGGAAGAACCCATCATAATGAAACTTTTAAAAAGAGTCAAAGAGAACATGAAAAAGCTAGTTAATATCCTTGATAACAAGGTTTTCAAAAAGAAAACTGATAAAAAAATTTCTATTAAACAAATAAAATTGTTCCAGAAAATCAAACAAAAACGAGCCAAAAGAAGAAACTTTAAAAAAGAAATGAAAGCACAAGGTAAAAAGGAAACCTTGCTAAAACAAACGTCTAATATTCTTCCTTTTTTACAAATCCATGATGATCATATTTTATTAAAAGATGGCGTGATGGACATCTTTCAGGTACAAACTAAAAATATCCATGCGTTAAATGATGTTGATCTTAATTATTTATTGTTAAATCAGGCACAGTTTTTAAGAAGTTATTTCCGTTCATTTAAAGAAGTTATCTTGAATTTCCCTACGAATACAGAGCAACAGCGTGCTTACTGGTTGAAAAAGAAGCAACAGGCTACAAATACTTCACGTTTAAAATATATTGAACAAAAGTTATTCGAATTTGAATTTTTGGAGAGTGAACGTTATAACCGAGAGTTTTTTATGTTCGTTTATGCAAATGATAAGGAAGAACTGATAGACAGAAAAAATGATTGCAAGCAAGGTATGCAAAATTCCTTTCCCTTATTGGAAATATCTAAGAGTAAAAAGGAACAGATATTATTTCTATTAAACAATCAAAATACAAAACTTTAAAAGGATGAGGTAGATGAATGAGCAAACGCAAAGCATGATGGAGGAACGAAAGAAACCCAAGTTAGATAAAGAGTTTTTAACGACCATCCAACCACAAGGCGGTATTCGTTTTAGAGATAAATATATCAAAAAAGGGGACGGCTATGAGGCTTGTATCCATATTTGGGATTATCCGTCAAATGTTAATTTATTGTGGTTAGATAAAGTGATGTCGATGTATGATGTGACGGTTGTTGCAGATGTAGCTACCATGGAACAAGATGAAACAATTAGTGCGATTAATAAAAGCATGGTAGAGCATGATGTGCAATTCCGATCTGCAAAACAAGAATCTGATCGGATGGACGCACAGCGAAGTTATCAAGAAATGGAAGGTTTGTATCAGCAAATTTCCGAGATGGGGGAAGTAATCAAACTTCTACATATTCGTTTATTTGTTGGTTCTCCTACGATATGGGATTTGGAAAGAAAGGTAGAAAAAACAGTTACTAAACTGAATTACATTGGTTTTAAAGGACAGATATTTTTAAATGAAACCTTTTATGAATGGCAATCCTTATTTCTACCATATGATCAACAAATCAAATTTCCGAACAAGCGAAGTGGAAAAGGAATGCCAGCTATTACACTTGCATCTGGATTACCGTATCATTTTTCGGAGTTAAATGATCGGACGGGTAGTTTTTTAGGAACGTCTTTTACAGGAGGCAATGTGCTATTCGATTTATTTCATAAAGATAAATTAAGACGTTTTTACAATGCTGTTGTTGTAGGGAAGATGGGAGCAGGAAAGTCCACGACGTTGAAAAAATTACTCATGGATAATGAAGCAAGAGGAAACTATATTAGGGGATTTGATGTCACAGGAGAGTTTAAAACGTTGGTTCATACATTGGGTGGTCATTCTATAAGTTTAGATGGAAGTGATGGCATCATTAATCCATTACAAATTTTCAGAGCAGATGATAA